>Ga0194121_10001406_pt1 | contig 40999 bp, 29 predicted proteins | sample TA2MahCa50mmetaG_FD_148609 | JGI IMG/M metagenome (GOLD analysis project Ga0194121, IMG submission 148609) | Freshwater microbial communities from Lake Tanganyika, Tanzania - TA2015020 Mahale Deep Cast 50m | ecosystem: Environmental > Aquatic > Freshwater > Lake | place: Tanzania: Lake...
TTCCCAGCGCAGCCGCCCGCGCACGGCGGCGACCAGCGGCCAACCGGCGGCGAAGTCGGCGGCGAGGCGCGCGGCCCAGTGCGCGACGAGCGCCTTCACGGCCGGGCTCGCGGTCACGGCCAGCAGATCAGCGTCGGCGACGCCAAAACGCTGCAGGTCGGCGCGCGGGAAGTACACGCGGCCGCGTTCGCGCCGGTCGCTGCCGAGGTCCTGCAGGTGGTTGAGCAGTTGCAGCGCCGTGCAGATGCGATCGGACAGCGCGTCGAGCGCCGGATCGCGGTAGCCGTGCAGGCGCAGCACGAGGCGCCCGACCGGGTCGGCCGAGCGGCGGCAGTAGTCGCGCAGTTCGGACTCGTCGTAGCTGGTCTGCACGCAGTCCTGCGCGAACGCATCGAGCAGGTCGGTGAACAGCGCGCGCTCGAGGCGCTGGTCGCGGATCGTCGCGGCGAGGTCGGCGAACAGCGGCACGTCGGTGGCGCCGCCGTCGACGTGACGCAGGAAGTCGGCGCGAAAGGCCGCGAGCGCTGCGGCGTCGCGCAGTTCGTCGGCCAGGTCGTCGGCGGTGCGGGCGAAGGCGTAGATGCGGTGCAGGTGCACGCGCGCGGCCCGCGGCAAGAGCCAACTGCCGACCGGGAAGTTCTCGTAGTGGCGGCCCGCCAACCGCAGATAACTGCGGGGGTCGTGCAAGTCGGCGGCAGGTGCGGTCGTCGTGGCCAAGGCGGGCGCCGCCGGCGGCGGCGGAGTCGGCGACACGGTACTGGCGCGCGCCGGATTTCGAGAACAGTTGCAACCTCGCCGCGGCCGCGGACCCCATTGCCGTCGTCACAACGAAGAGGGACACCGTATGAAGATCGACTTGGACGAGACCGGCGAGGTGCGGGACTACATCAGCGTGCCGGCGGGTGCGTACGTCTGCCGCATCGCCGAAGTCCGCGCTGGCGCCACGCGTGCCGGCGACGAGCGCTGGTCGATGAAACTCACCGTCGCCGAGGGCCAGCACGTCGGCAAGCAGGCGGCGTGGGACAGTCTTGTGTTCAGCGCGCGCGGTCGCGGCCGCGCGCGACTCGTGCTGCACGCGCTTGGGCTGCCGTGCAGCGGCACCGTCGACCTGCAGCCGACGGACCTCGAGGGCCGGCACGCGCTCGTCGAGATCCGGCCGGCGGAGTACCAGACACCGGGGGGCGGCGTCGTGCGCCGCAACGAAGTGCCGTACGACGGCTACCGACCGGTGGAGGTTGGACCGGCGACAACGGCGCCTGCGCCTTCCCCCGCCCCAGCTGCAGCTCCGCCGCCGCGCCGCCAGCCGTCGCCAGGGCCGGTGGACGTCAACGAGCTGCCGTTCTGAGGCGACGAGGCGATGAACGAACATCCCGTCGGCGTCGGCCCACCCATTTCTCCGGCCACCGTGGGCGATGGGCGTCCGGATCGCGGCGTGCCGCGACCGTGGCATGGCAGGTTCGGCGCCGGCGCGAGCGCTGGCCGCAGAGACAAAGCGCTTGCGCCCTACACCGGTACACCAGCGCGGCCTCGCCTGCCGATGACGGCGCCATGCACGTCGGTCAGTTCCCGGCTTCGGCCGCAAATTCGCTGATCCAGGGCTACTGCGACGACTTCGTGTCGCTCGCCTCAGTGCTGGCGCAGACGTTGGAGCAAATCTCGATGCGCGGCATCCCGATCGACAGCAGCCGCGCGTCGCTCGAGCGCATCGAGAACGGCATGCGCAACCTGGCCGACGCGATCCACGAGTTGCTCGAGCGCGGCAAGGTCAGCGGCAACCTCGCCGGCGCGTTGAACGGCGCCAGCAAGCCACAGCCGAACGCCGCGCGCGCGCGGCCGACGCCGCAGCCCGCGCTGACTGAGGCGGCGCCAGCGCGAGCGGCGCCCGGCCTGCGACCCGCCAGCTTCGGCGCCGCCGCGACGACGCCGGCTATGCCGACGGCGGCCCGCCCGGCAGCGACGGCGCCCGCGCCGACATTTCACCCTGCCGCGGCGCCGGCGGTCGAAGGCCTCAGGGGCACCAGCCAGAGCATGCCGCTCCTGTCGGTGTTCCAGTTCTTGAGCCGCATGCGCAAGGCCGGCGTCATGCGCGTGCGCCTGAACGGCGAAGACCTGCTGTTCGAGATGCAGAGCGGCTGCATCACCGCGACGGCCAGCAACAACTGCCCGCATGCCGAACAGCTCGACGCGCTGCTGGTCGAGGGCGATGCGTGCACAGCCGAGGCGCTCGATCCGATCCTGGGGCGCATCCCGCCAACGCGCGCCGAAGCCTTTGCCGACGCGGCGGTCGCCGCCGGCGTGGTGACCGAGGCGCAGATCTTCGACGCCATGGCGACGCAGCAGAACCGCCGCTACACGCGCGCGTGCCGCAGCGACAACGCGGTCTACGAGTTCGTCGAGGGCGCACGCCAGAAGCACGGCGGCCGCCTACGCCCGCCGCCGATGCCGGTGGCCTGAGGCGCTGCAAGGCGTGCGCCGCGCGTCCGCGGCCAAACCGCAACCGCAGCGCGCGCCGCGACACGCTCCGGCGGTCGTTCCGCCCGCGCCGCCGCCACGCCATCGCGAATCCGCGACCACAGCCGACCGGCGTCCAGGTCGCCGGCGCACCGCTCTACCCGCCCGTGACGGACCGTGGGGCGTTCCGCTTGCAGCCGCCGGCGGTTCGCAACTCCGCGCCCACCAAGCAAAGGCCCCCACGGCGCCATCCAGCCCGCGCGCCAGCTGCCACGCACTGCGCTTGACCGCCCCCGCCACCGCCCCTAGGACCATCCGCGTGAAGGTCCAGCAGGAGCTCGAGTCGCTGCGCGGCAAGATCCGCCTCGCCGACGACCAGTACTACAACCGCGGCCACAGCGACATCAGCGACGCCGAGTACGACACGTTGTTCGTGCAGCTGCGCAAGCTGGAGAAGGCGCACCCGGAGCTGGTCACGCCAGACTCGCCGACGCAGCGGGTCGGCGCGCCGCTGCCGAAGGGCGGCAGCTTTCCGACGCGCAAGCACCTCGCGCCGATGGGCAGCATCGAGTCGATCATGGCGGCCGACGACGTGCGCGAGTTCTGCGCCCGCGCCGAGAAGCTGCTGGCGCTCGGCGACGGCGCGGCGATCCGCTGGAGCTGCGAACCGAAACTCGACGGCGCCTCGGCCAACCTGCTGTACGAGGACGGCGCCTTGGTCTGCGGCCTGTCGCGCGGCGACGGCGAGCAGGGCGAAGACCTGACCGCCAACCTGCGCACAATCCGCAACCTGCCGCTGCGGTTGCGCGGCAAGGAACCGTTCCCGGCGCGCATCGAGGTGCGCGGCGAGGTGATCATGAGCAAGCGCGGCTTCGCCGCCTTGCAGGAACGCGAGGAGACGAGCGCCGAGGGCCAGTTCCGCAACGCGCGCAACACCGTCGCCGGCACGCTCAAGCTGCAGGACCCGCGCGTGGTGAAGCGCCGGCCGCTCGACTTCATCGCGTTTGCCATCGGCAACGTCGATGGCGCGACGTTCGCGACACACGCCGAACTGCGCGCGCAGCTGACGGCGTGGGGCTTCCAGGTCGCCGAGCCGTTCCGCGTCGTCGACGGCGCCGACGGCGTGCTGGCCTTCCGCGACGAGCTGGAGGCGGCGCGCGACGCGCTGCCGTACGAACTCGACGGCATCGTCGCCAAGGTCGACCGCGCCGACTGGCAGACGCAGCTCGGCCGCACGTCGCGCACGCCGCGCTGGGCGCTGGCGTACAAGTTCGCGCCGCGGCTGGCGAAGACGCGCGTGCTGGCGATCGGCGCGCAGGTCGGCCGCACCGGCGCGGTGACGCCGGTCGCGCACCTCGAGCCGGTCGACCTCGCCGGCGTGACCGTGCGCAACGCTTCGCTGCACAACTGGGCGCTGCTGAAGGAGCGGGACGTGCGCCAGGGCGACCTCGTCGAGATCCAGCGCGCCGGCGACGTCATCCCAGAGGTCGTGCGCGTGATCGCCGAGGAGCGCCCGGACAGCAGCGCGCCGGCGGCGCCGCCGTCCTACTGCCCGTCGTGCCAAGGCCCGCTGCAAGAAGAAGGCAAGTTCGTCTACTGCAGCAACCTCGACTGCCCCGACCAGCTCGTCGGCCGCATCGTCCACCTCGCCGGCCGCCGCGCCTTCGACCTCGAAGGCCTCGGCCCCAAGCAGGTCGAGCAGCTCGTCGCCGCCAAACTCGTCGCCTCGATCGAAGACGTGTTCACGCTCGCCGACAAGAAAGCGCAGCTGCTCGAACTCGACCGCTGGGGCGAGAAGAGCACGCAGAACCTGCTCGAGCGCATTGCCGCCGGCAAGACGCCGACGCTGGCGCGCTTCCTGCACGGCATCGGCATCCGCCACGTCGGCGAGACGACGGCGAAGGACCTCGCCAGCCACTTCGGCGCGCTTGAAGCGCTGGCGACAGCGAATGACGAGGCGCTGATGGCGGTCGACGGCGTCGGCAAGGAGGTCGCGGCGGCAATCGTCGAGTTCCTCGCGTCGCCGAAGAACCGCGTGACGCTGCAGGCGCTCGCCGCCGCCGGCGTGGAACCGCAGAAGCAGGCGGCCACCGGCGGCGGGCCGCTCGCCGGCCGCGTGTTCGTGTTCACCGGCGGGCTCACGACGATGTCGCGCGATGACGCCAAGGCCAAGGTCGAGGCGCTCGGCGCGCGCACTGCCGGCAGCGTCGGCAAGAAGGTGACCGACGTCGTCGCCGGAACCGACGCCGGCAGCAAGCTGACGAAGGCGCAGGAGCTCGGGCTCAACATCCTCGACGAAGCGCAGTTCCAGGCGCTGCTGGAGTCGCTGTGAAGCGCGCGATCGCACATGCGCTGCGCGTGCTTGCGCTCGGCGCGCTGCTCGGCGTGCTGCTGTGGGTCGGCTGGCTGGCGCTGGGCATGCTGCCGTGAGCGACGCTGTGGGCAACTAGGCTGGCGTCGCTGGCTGCGCGCAGCCATCTCCCGGCAACTCGCTGACGCAGGCCATTTACCCATCCGCGGCGGCTAGTTCGGGCCGGCTGCCTCCGACCGGCGCCGCAGACAACTCGGCCCAATGCCACAGCGCCCGTCGCGCCGCCGTGCAGCCGCGCGCTCCCGCCGGCGCTGCTGCATTCCGCGCGCAAGCGTTCGTCCACCGCGTCACCAGCGACCTCGCGAGCGCAATCCGTCGGCCCGGCGAGAGAGCTGCCGCTACAGCAACCGCCATCGACCCCCGATGCCATCGACACTTCCGCGCTTTGCGCCGCGTTCGGCGCGTCGACGGTCACCGAAGGCATTGCGCGCGCGACGTTCGACGGCACACTCACGCTCGCAGAACCAGCCGCGCCAACGCGCGCGGCGATGCCACAAGAGGCGACATGACCAAGCACGATCTGGGCGGCGACTGGGAAGGTCACTACATGCAGGACGGACGCAAGCACGGCGTCACCCTGCGCCTGTCCCAGCGCGGCCAGTCATTCGTCGGGTCGATGCGCGACGCCGACACGCTGCTCGTCGGCACGCAGAAGCTCGATCGCGAGATATTCGGCATGGACACCGTGGCGGCGCGCCTGCTCAGCGAGGTCGAAATCCTCGCCGAGTTGCCTGAGCACTCGGTCGTCGAAGGCGAGGTGAACGACCGCGTCGTCAACTTCACCCAGACCCACCAGGGACCGACGCACACGAGCGTGCGGCTCGCGGGCAAGGGCGAGCTGGTCTTCGAAATGACCGGCCACGCCGTGCGGTACCTCGGCACGTTGTCGACTGACGGAGCCGAGATCGCCGGCCATTGGATGGTCGAGCCGAAGGACGGCCGCCGCGCTTTGCGCGACCGCTTCACGCTGCGCCGCGCCGCGGCGGACTGAGCGCCCAGCGCGCCCACCGCGCACGAGGCAGCCCGTTCGACCAGATCGCAGCCGCGCGGGAGCGGCGCATCACAACACGCCCCGCGACGGCCCACCCCCGCGGCACGCGCCATACGCCAGGCCGCGACCGTGGTTGGTCGAGGCGGCCGAAACTCGCGCGCGCCCAGCCCGAGCCGTTCGCGGTCCCCTGGCGCGGCGATCCCGATCGGCGCCGCGGCGCGCTGGCGCAGGCCCACGTCGCGCACATCGACGGCGCCCTGCTCGGTCACGACCTGGCGCATGGGCGCGCGCGGCGTCGCGACGCCAATGTCGATCGGCGATTCGCCGGGAACGGCGACGACCAGCCGTCAGCCAGCGAGAGCCGCGCGCACGAGCGCTACGGCAGCGACCAGCCCCCAGACAGCCTCCAGCCAGAACGCCTGCCACGCGCGCTTGCGCCAGCACACCCAGCCGACGCCGGCGGCGCCGCCGAGATTGAGCAGCAGGTAGCAAGGGTCGCGCGGCCCGAGCACGTGGAAGCTGTTGAGCGCGAACGCGCCGAGGATCGCGACGGTGCCACACCAGCCGACGGCATCAGCCAGCCGTTCGAGCGCAGCGTTCGCCGCGGGCGCAGGACTTGGCGCCGTCGCCGGCGCGCTCACGACGCGCCCCCGACGATCGCGTACAGCTTGGTGACGTCGATCTGGGGCACGCGGTCGCGCAGCTCCTTGCAGCGCGACGCCATGCGCAAGCCGTCGGGCTCGTCGGGCAACGCGCGGAAGGCGTGCGCGCTGGCGACCAGCACGGCCTTGGTGCGCGCGCGAGAGAGCGCGACGTTGATCCGGTTGAGCGACAGGTGGAAGGCGCCGCGGCCGCGCGACTCGGTCGGGTCGCCGCTGGTCAACGAGACGATCACCGCCTCGCGCTCCTGACCTTGGATGCTGTCGACGGTGTCGCAGACGATGTCGCGGCCGCCAGGCAGCTCCTTCTGGTCGATCATGCTGCGCAGTTGGCGAACCTGAGCGCGGAACGGCGCGATCACCGCGACCTCACAGGGAGGCACGCCGTGCCGACGCACGAGGTCCTCGACGAGGTCGGCGACGGCGGCGGCCTCCTCGGGCGATCGCGCGCCGGGCTGATGGTGGTCGATGCGCAGCCACGTCACCGGATGCTCGGGGTCGAGCGCTTCGTCGTGCCGGCCTCCCGGCGCGAACGGCAGCCGCCGCGCCGCCGCGTCGGTGGCCGCGCGCAGCCGGCCGTCGTAGAACGTCTCGCTGATGACGCGGCAGACACCCGCGTTCATGCGGTAGGTGACGTCGAGCATCCTGCTGCCGTAGCGGTCGTGCAGGAACTCGAAGATCGACTGCGCGGCGCCTGGGTCGGCGGCGGTCGTCGTGATCACCGGCGGCAGCTGCATGTGGTCGCCAAAGAACAGCCAGCGCTGCGCGCGCGCCATGCCGGGCAGCGCGTGCGGAATCGGCAGCTGGCCAGCCTCGTCGAAGACCGCGTAGTGGAAGCGCTCGCGGTCTTGCAGCCGGTCGAGCTGGTAGCAGGTGCCGGCGACGACGCAGCCCTTGTCGGGCGCGCGCAGCTGCTTGGCGTCGACCAGCTGCACGCCGGCGGCGCGCAGTTCGCCCGCGTCGACCGAAGACGACGCCAGCTTGATGAGCCTAACGTCGGACGAGGCCTTGCGGATTGCCAACAGCGCGTTGTCGACGGCGCGGTGCGTGAACGCCGACAGCGCGATGCGGCAGCCGCGCGCGCACAGCGCCGCGACCACGGCGGCGAGCAGGCGCGTCTTGCCGGTGCCAGGCGGTCCCTGCACGAGCGCGAGGCTCTCGGTCGCGATCGCGCCGGCGCCGGCGGCGATCTGTGCGTCGTTGAGGCCGTAGGCGGCGAGCGCTTCGGCGGCGCGCTGGCAGCGCGCCTCGTCGGCGCGGACGACGTGACGTCCTGCCAGCACTTCGGCGAGCAGGGGCGTGGCGAACGCCGCGCGCACGGCGTCGCGCAGGCGGCCGTGCTGCGAACGCGCGCGGCGGTCGACGACGTAGCTCTTGCCAACGGTGAACCGCGGCGGCGCGCCATGCAGCCACGGATCGCCGACGAGGCTCAGCAGGCCCTTGTGCGCGTCGTACGGGCCGCACACGAGTGGCGCGCCACGCTCGAGGTCGAGGCCATCGCCGACAACGACGAGATCCCCCGCCTTGAACTTGCTGCCGTTCTCGGCGACCGCGAACTCGTGCGAGTCGCCACGTTCGCCGCGGTAGACCGCGCCGTGGATGCACTCGCCCTCGCTCACGCGCAGGTCGATCGGCTGCGCGCGCATCTCGCGGTGCGTGCGCTGTTCGTCGCGCTCCTCGCGGTCGAGCAGGCGCAGCAAGCGTTCTTTGAAGGTGAGTTGCACGGGCCGGCAGCGGGACCCCGCCCATCATGGCCGCGGCGCTGGCTAGATCCAGCGCGCTCAGAGTCGCGCGCGCAGCGCCGTGGCGAGCGCGCCGACGGCAGCGGGCTCCTGTAGCAACCTGTCGTGCGCCCTGCCGTGCCGCCCGTCGCTCGTCATCGGCGTCGGAATGCGCCCGATCCCGACGCCGTTCCCGATCCTGGCCCGCCAGCGATCAGCGAGGCAGGAACGGCGCGAGCGCCGCGAGCCGCTGCTGTGTCACCCGCGACCATGTGTAGTCGACGCTGCGCGCGGCCGCGGCGGCGGCCATGCGACCCCGAAGCGCCGGGTCGTCCGCGAGCCGACGCAACGAGCGTGCGATGGACTCCACGTCGTCCGGCTCGACGACGAAGCCCTCGGAGCCATCGCGAACGACCCATCCCGCCGCCGCTGGCGACATCACGCACGGCAGGCCGGCGGCGAGCGCGAGATATCCGACCAGCGGGCTGCCCTCCTCGAAGCTGGGCAGCACAAACACGTCGGCCTCACCGAACACGCTGCCCAGGTCGTCGGTGTAGTCGCGGAACTCGATGTTCGATTGGCGCATGTGCTCGGCGCAATGCGCGGCGACCTCGGCGTCGATTTGGCCGAGCACGACCAGGCGGCCATCGACGCCGGCCCGGCTCCACGCCTTGAGCAGGACGGGGAGGCCCTTGCGGACCGAGCCGGTGCCGGCGAACAGGAAGGTCGGCTTGGATGCAGCGCGCCGCACCGGGTGGAACGTGTGCGGACTGAAGCCGTAGCTGGAGCGGACGATGCGATCGCTCGACACGCCGAGAGCTTCGTAGCTCTGCTGCACGTGCGGGCTGCAGGCGATCACGACGTCCTGCGACGACAAGCGGGCGCGCTCGTCGGCGATGGCGACCGCGTCTTCCCGGATCGACAAGGGCATCCCCGCCGCCGCGTACGCACGCCGGAAGGCCACGAAGTTAGCGGGGTACGCCGTGTTGACCGGATCGTGGACGAGGGTGACGCCCTTGGCCCGCAAGGCCGCGAGGTCCGGCGCGGTCGGGCCGGGATATAGGATGCACACGTCGCCAGGACGGACGTGCTGCCCGATCCTGCGCATGGTCTGGCGCCGGAGCCACGCTTCGCCGCCGGGCAAGCGCGACGCCAAGCGCACCAGCCATTTCCGGCTCGTGCCGCGCAGGTAGTGACGCGATAGCTGGCGATTGGCGTACGCGACCCACGCGGTGCACTCGAAGCGGCGACGCAACTCGGGCGCGCGATCGACGGCGTCGCAGAACTCGATGACGATGCCAGCGATGCCGCTGAGTCCGCAAGGATACGGATAGACCGTGTGTACGCGCAGCGGCGCGGCAGCGGCTGCGCTACTCCCCCTGGGTGTCATCGGCGTGGATTGCAACGCGCGGTCGGGATGCGTCACGGACGTTGAAGCCGATAGATCCTAGCTGCCGCCGTCGACCCGACCAGCCGCGCGTTGCGCTCGAGCCAGTCGCCGAGCGGTCCATCGAGTCGCACGGACCCGGTTTCGACGTAGAGCCGGGCCCCGCGCGCCGCGAGTCCAGCAAGTCGCTCACCGTCGACGCCGTCGACTGGCAGGACCCAGCCCTTGCGGCGGGCAAGGTGCAGCAGCACCGGCTCTTCGAAGTTCGAAGGCCGCCGCCAGAACGAGTCGAACGCCGGCTTCGGGCTCCGGACCACGACGAGTTCGCCGTCGGCGCAGCTGGCCTGCACGATGCGCGCCGTCTCGTCGTGCCCGGTTGGCGCGCGGCCGGGGCGATGCTCGGTCTCGGCGACGATGGCCTGGACCGCGACGGCCAGCAAAATCGCAGCGGCGACGACGCCAGCGCGCGCGCCGGCGCGCGCCGGCCACGCCCGCGCCACCAACCAGGCGCCGAACAGCGCCGCGACCGCATGATATTGCGGTCCGATCCCCGCATCGCAGCTGTACCGGAAGGATCCGACCAGGCCGACAAAGACGACGGCGCCGAACAGCGCGTCCAGGCGCGTCGCGCCGCGCCGAACCAGCAGCGCGACCCCGGCGAGCGCGCCCAGCCATCCCAGTCCGTAGCGCAGTGTCGACCAGGCCAGCGTCAGCCACAGCCGCGGATGCAACAGGTGATCGAGGGCCGGCGACTTCACGTCGCCGAACGTGACGCCGAAGGTGAGTCCGGTGGCGAGGCCGAGCGCGCGCGCGTGCAGCAGCCACGCAGCGACGCCGGCGACCACGACGGCGAACGCCAACCACGTCCTGGCTGCACGCAGCCTCGCCGGCTGCAGCGCCCAGGCGAAGGCGGCCTGTAGGGCGACAAACTGCAGCGTCGTCGGCTTGGCCAGGGCGCCGACGAGCGTCAGCGCCGTCGCCGCAGCGAGTGTTCGCGCGCGGCCGTCGTCGAGGTGGCGGACGAAGGCCGCCAGGCCCGCGCTGCCGAGCGCGAGACTGAGGGCGTCAGGCATCACGCGGGTGCCGAGAAAGGCGGCCTGCGCCCCGGCGAGAAACGCTGCGACGCCGAGCCATGCGCCAGCGCGCGACGCGCAACGCTCGAAGAGGCGAAACCACGAGACGGCGAGCCACACGATCGCAAGCAGCGAGACCAACCGCCCCGGCCAGTCGACGTCGCCAACGGCGCGGAGCATCGCGGCGACGAGGCCCTGGTAGATCGGCGCCTCGCACTCGACTTCGCCGGTTGTGTCACCACGCCAGTCGACGCGCGGCCGCGCGAGGTCGAAGTCCTCGAACGCGAGATTGCGCGCAATCGCCTGCGTGTCGCACTCGCGCCACGACGGGCCGATGGGATCGCCGCCAAACGTCCACCACAGCGCCAACGCGTAGGCGAGCAGCGCCAAGCCGAAGAGCATCGGCGCGGGCTGGCGATCGGGGCGCAACGGCATGGACATTGAGAGTCTGCGGCGACGAGGACGATGATGTCCGCCGGGGCGGACGGATGGCCGCAGGATACCGACAGGCGCGCCATCGGATGAACGGCACACCGTGTGTCGCATCCGGCGCATCGTGGCGACCGCCTCGGCCGCCCGCCCAGCGCTATGCTTCTCGACCATCATGTCACGGTCCCTGCTCGCCGCGCTCGCACTGGCCGCCGGAGCCGCCGCTCAGACCGTGCCCATCGGGTTCGTTGTCGACTCGCTGCTGTCGTCGTCGCTCAACCGCCCTACGGACTTTTGCTTCCTGCCCGACGGCCGCTGCCTGATCGCTGCCGATGACGGCACGCTGACGGTCTACGCCAATGGCGCGTACGCCGTCGTCGGCATCGTGCCTGCCGTCGAGTTCGGGGGTGAGCGCGGCCTCCTGAGCCTGGCTGCCGATCCACAGTTCGCCACGAATGGCTTTCTGTACGTCTGGTACACGAGCGCGATCGACGACTTCATGCACCTCGATCGGTTCGCGCTGCTAGGCGCGCGGAACGATCCGAACAGCACCGCGCTGGTCCTCGCCGCGCCATCGCGACGCGTCGTGCTCGACGCCATCCCCGATGGCGCAAACGCGCACAACGGCGGCGCGCTGCGCTTCGCGCCCGACGGCAAGCTCATGGTCAGCATGGGCGACGACGTCGACGCCTGCGGCGCGCGCTCGCCTTCGTCCAGCCTCGGCTGCCTGCTGCGAATCGCTGTCGCCGGCCTGCCGCCAACGCCCGGACTCGCCGCGCCCGCGTACTCGCAACTCGACCCCGGCGACAACCCGCTGAGCAGCGCGACCGACTTCTCGCAACTCGTGATCGCGCACGGCTTGCGCAACCCGTTCCGCTTCGAGATCGATCCGGCGACAGGCAGCGTCTACATCGCGGATGTCGGCGAAGCCACGTGCGAGGAACTCAGCGAGTATCCAGTCGTCCAGGGTCCGCTGCCGCTCATCGACTTCGGCTGGCCGATCCGTGAAGGCTCCCAGCCGGGATGGGCCTGTCCGGGCCCGACGCCAGGAACACTAACCGAGCCGATCCTTGCGGTCGATCACGTGAACTCGACGTGGCGGTCGATCATCGCGGGGCCGCGCTACCGCAATCCTGCGTCCGGTGGCTTTGGCGCGGCATACGACGGCGACGTCTTCGTCACGGACGTGACCGGCGGCGACATCCGCCGCCTTCGCCACCAGGCAGCCGGCTGGGCGCCGGCCCCGCCGGTCCACGGCCAACCAGACGCGATCCGCTGGGCCAGCGGCTTCCAACGCCTATGCGCGCTGCGCCAAGGCCCGGACGGCTGCCTCTGGTTCCTGGCCAACAGCTTGCAGGGCATGCTCGGCCGCATCCGACCGAACGGGCCGCAAGCAGCGTTGCTGGCAGCGAGCGGCAGCGGCCAGCGCACGACCGCAGGCGAACCGTTCGCGGCGCCGCTGGTCGCGCGCGCCTATGACGGCCTGGGCCTGCCGGCTGCCGGCGTGCCCGTGCTGTTCAGCGCACAGGGCGCGGCGATCGTCGCGGCGACGGGGCCGATCGCTACCGACGCGCTGGGCTTCGCACAGACCAACGCAACGGCGACCGCCGCCGGCGGCGGCGCCGTGGTCACGGCGATAAACCTGTCGACCGGCGCGACCACGACGTTCCAGCTGTTCGGCCGCGTGCTGGCCGTGGCGCACACGCCGGCGATCCTGACGGTGAACGTCGTCAACGCCAGCGCAGCCGCCGTCCCGCAGGTGCCATTCGTGCTGCTCACGGCGTTCCCCGGCTCGCCGTCGTTGCCGACCCCGATCGGCGCGCTGTGCATCGATCCGTCGTACGCGCTGGCCGTGGTGCTCGAGGACGGCGTTGGCATCTTCGGCGGCGTGTCGTTCTCCGGCGGCACGGGGGTCGGATCACCGTCGCTGTCAACCCAATACGCGCTGCCGGCCGGCCTGCTGACTGGGCAACTGATGCGCTTCCAGGCCGTTGGTCTCGACCCGATCGACGGCTGGTTCCGCACCAACTGCGTCAACGCCCAGTTCTGACCCGCCCGCCGCGCGCTGTGGTGAAGGACGCGGGGAACCGTTGGCGTCGCGACCATGCGCGCGCGAGCATGGCGCCCCGATGGACGTAGCGACGATCGTCGGCAGCGCCGCGCTCGCGACCAGCGTCGCGCTGGGCGTGCCTGCCGCGGTCTACGCCGCGCAATGCCTGCTTGGCTGCCTGCCGGCACGGCGGCGCCCGGCCGACGGCGGCGGCGCGGGGCGAGTCGCGGTGGTCGTGCCGGCACACGACGAAGAGCGCGGCATCGGCGCGACGGTGGTCGGCCTGCTATCGCAACTGCGCGCCGGCGACCGGCTCGTCGTCGTCGCCGACAACTGCGGTGACAGCACCGCTGACGCGGCCCGGCGCGCCGCTGCGGCCACGTCCTCGGCGGCGGTCGTAAGCGTGCTCGAACGGCGCGATGACGCCCGCCGAGGCAAGGGCTACGCGCTCGCGCACGCCGTGGCGAGTCTCGCGATCGATCCGCCCGACGCGGTCGTGTTCGTCGACGCCGACTGTCGCGTCGCCGCCGGCTCGGTGCGCGATGTCGCCGCCGTCGCACTGGCAACGGGACGGCCAGCCCAGGCGGACTACGTGCTGCGCGCGCCGGCCGACGGATCGGCATTGGCGCGCATCGGCGCCTTCGCGGTCGTGGTGCGCAATCGCGTGCGGCCGCGCGGCATGGACCGTATCGGCCTGCCATGCCACATCACCGGCAGCGGCTTCGCGCTGCCGTGGTCCCTGGCCGGGGCGGTGCGCCGGCTCGGCGGCGACATCGTGGAGGACCTCGTTCTTGGCCTGGAGTCAGCGCTGGCAGGACGCGCCCCGGTCGCCGTCGCTGACGTGCGCGTCGCGAGCGAACTGCCACGGCGCGACGTCGACGCTGCGACGCAACGTCGACGCTGGGAACACGGCCAGTTCGGCACGGCCTGGCGCTACGCGCCGCGCCTGCTGCTGCGCGGACTCGCCCTGCGGCCAGCTGCGTTCGCGCTTGCGCTCGACCTCATGGTGCCGCCGCTGTCCATGCTGGCGCTGCTGATGACGGGCGCGGTGGCCCTCGGCGCGCTCGCAGCCGCGGTCGGCGCCGGGCTGGCGGCGCTGGCGATCGCCATAGCGGCGCTCGGCGTCGTCGCGCTGGCGACCTTCGCCGCCTGGCTGGCGCACGGACGCGACGCGCTGCCGTTCGCGACGCTGTTGCGGGCCCCGGTCTACATCGCCTGGAAGCTGCCTCTCTACCTCGGTCTCGTCCGTGGGCGCGAGACCCGCTGGCAGCGCACGCGGCGCGACGGCGAGCGCTGACGGCGACGCGCGCCGCTCACCGGATCGGCGCGACCGGCCGCACCCACACGCGCCCCTGCGCGTCGACGTCGGCAGGCGCGCCGACCAGCTTCGCCTCGGGGTACTCGAGTTTGCGCAGGCTGCTGACGAGTTCTTGCGCCACGCCGGCATGGCCGTCGTGGTGCACGACGATCTTCGATTTTCCCGGCGTCGCGACGACGTCGCTCACGCCGGATAGACCGCCAATCGCGTTCCAGATGCGCGACTCGCAGCAGTCGCCGCAAATCTCGCGCCCGAGTTCGAGCTCGGTCGCGCCCGCCGCGATGGACGGCGCTGCGTCGTGCTTCGCGCCGCGACTCCATCCGAAGGCGACCGCCAGCGTGACGGCGCCGACAACGCCACACGCAATGGCGACGCTGAGCGCGACGCGAAGCCATCCATTCGTCGTTCCCTGGGCGCTCATGGGCTCACTGCGCGTAGAGATAGATGAAGTGGTGGCGCTTCAGGCTTTCGTCGGTGCGGCCGTCGTAGCCCCATACGTTGATCGCCATGCCGCCCATTGGCGCGACCCAGACCATGTTGTTAGCCGAGTCCTGCCAGATGCGTCGGCCGGTCGGTTCCGCCAGCACGTTGTCGATGCTGGAGCCGTCGCGCACGAACACGCGGGTGACATTGGCCGCGATCTTCTGCTCGATCGAACGCGAGTCGTAGCCTGAGTCGTAGCGCCCGGCGACCGGCACGTTGCCGGGCCAGGGCAGGCCGACCAGGACGCGATCGTCGGCACGGTAGGCGTTCTCCATCGCCACACGGACTTGCGAGACCGGCATGCGGCCACTCGGGATGGTCAGGCGATACCGGCCATTCTTGGCGACCGACCAGTGGCGGGCTCCCGGCAGGAACAGCGCCTGGCCAGGATCGCTAATCGTGTGCTCGGCGATCTCGACGTTCGACGAATTAAGGCGCGCGAGTCGCACGGGCATGTACGACGGGCCGCCCCAGCCGGGCTGCGTCTCGGCGTCAAACGTGACGTCGGTCATGCCGTAGAACAGACTGGGCGTCGACCAGCCGTTCTGGCCGGCCGGAACGACGGGCGTCAAGTTGGTCAGGCCGTGCGTGTAGAACGGACGGTCCGGAATGAGGTAGTTGCCCGCCTGGCCCCAGTAGCCGTACGTGTCCCACTTGGCGCCCGAAACCGACCAGTAGCGGAAGCGGTTGAGCATGTAAGTCGACAGCGGGAAGCCATCGAAGTACGGCGCTGGCGTGAGGTAGCCGGCGTTCGAGTTGATCAGACGCCAGCCCGGATTGCGGAAGTGGCCGAGCGCCACGCCGTCGAGGTACATGTCGGAGGAGTCGATGACGCCGCCGCCGTACACGAACTGCGAGTTCCACGTGATCGTCGGACCAGCGAACGCGTAGTTGATGGCGACAAGGTCTTCGATGTCGACAGTGAAGTGGTAGCTGGCGAGACCGATGCGGCGCGGGTCCGCGAACGGCGTGGCCGAGTTGAGGCTGCTCTGGATCAGCAGGAAGCCCTTCATGGTCGCGAAGAGCGTCTGGCCGAGGAAGTCGCGGGTGTTGTTGTCAGCGCCGACCCAGTCCTCGTAGCGCGCCTTGCCGACGCGGTGCATGTAGCCGCCTTCGTTGTTCTTCCAGACCTTGTTGCGGGTCATGAAGAACGGATCCTGCGGGTCGTAGCGATTGAGCGCCGTGTTGCCCGCCTCGTCGGCGGTGACGAACTCGGTCGTCATTCCCTGCGTACGATTGCCGTGGCCAGTGTTCTCCGTGTGCAACAGCGTGGTGAGTTGCGACGGGTTGATCTGGGCGTTGCGCGACAGGCCGAAGCAGCGCAGCGCAAAGCTGTTCCAGATGCCGCGACCAACACAGTCCGAGCCGCTGTTCCAGGAGATCGAGTTGACCGGATTGGTCAGCCAGAAACCCGACGCATCGCTGTCGTTGACCTTAATGCGGTGCATCCCCGGATCGCGAACCCGCATCGCAAGGCACCGCGTGATGGTGTTGCGCATCTCGGAGCCGTCCTCGAGGAAGAACGCGTGGCCCTTGATGTCGACTGCGTAGACGTTGTCGACGGTGACGCCGCACGTGCCGTGGATCGTGACCGCGCGGTTCTCGCTGCCCCAGATCGCGGAGTCGCGCAGGAAGTGCGCGCCGGCAGGGACGTCGCCGAGGAACTGGCCGCCGCCCGCGCCCTGGGCGGTGGACGCGCTGTACGACAGCATGTGCCAATGGAACGGGTAGCGGCCCATCGCGCGGCGCTGGCCGCAGCGGCGGAACTCGACGCCCTGGACCTGGGCCGTGCTATTGAGGCCCATCACCATGACGTGCACGCCGAATCCCTGCTGCTGCCAATCGGCGTCGTCAGCGCCCTGGATCACGATGCGCCGCGACAGGTTGGCGATCTCGGCGCGCTGGTCGAGCACTGCCTGCGTGGTGACGCGCGGCGGATTGAACGGCCCCTGCGACAGACTGACACCCGTGCCGTTGACCGGCGTGTCGAGCGGGTACTGCAAGCGGCCCCAACGGAACGACTGCAGCGACGTCGTCGTGTTGAGCACGGCGCCAGTCGCATTGCTGGCGAGCGTCAGGACCTCGGTCTGACCAACGCCGTAGAAGTCGGTCGTCGAAACGGCAATCCGATCGCCGGCGCGCCAGTTGACCACGTCGGCGGTGGCGAGACTGGTCGCGCCCGCTTCCGCGTGGCTGGCAAGCTTCGTCATCTGCGGGCCGGACACCTGACCGAATAGGCGCAGCGTGCCGCCGTTCATGACGCGAATGGCGCGCTGGATGCCGTCGTTGTCGAGGCCGGTGTCCTCGGCTCGAGTCGTGTGCGCGCCACGCGCGCCGGTGAGGGTCAGCGTCGCGCCGGCCGTGTGCGGCTCGGACGCGGTGCCAATCTCAAGCCTGCCGCCCGGGAGGACCTCGATGCTGTCCGCGGTGATGCCCACCACGAGCGCCGGATCGGCGAGCAGCGAACCCTCGATGCGCAGCAGGTCGAGAGCCGCGGTATTGGTGTCGAGCACGACGGTCATGCCCGCAGGGATGTGCACGTTCGTGTTGGCGCCGGGCAGCGTGCCGCCTGGCCAAGTGGTCGGATCCGACCAGCGCGGCCCGGCCACGCCACCGCCACCGGTGCCGCCGCCGGAGCCGGAACCGGAGCCAGAGCCGGAGCCGCCACCAGAGCCGCCGCCGGAGCCACCGCCAGCGCCTGCCGCGGTGCCTTCGATGCCGCCGCCGCTGCACGCTGCGGCCAACGCGATCAGCATCGCTGCGATGCACGGCATCGCGCTGCGGCGCCGCAACGCGATACGTCGACCGCGGCCAACATGGAGGGCAGCCTTCTCACAGCCATCAAAGTCGACAACCCGCGCTTCCTTCGGATTCTCCCTGGTGCTCATCATGTCGCCGGTATCGGCAACCTCGATGACCCACCGAAGCTTGCATTCGGACTCGATCGCGTGAGCGCGATGGCAACGACGTCAGCAACTCACGAAAACTTGCGCTAAACCAAGGAGGGCTGGCGCTTCATCCGGCCGCGATGTTTCGCCGCGGTTGCAGCGGTGCGCGGCGATTCGACGCAAGCGCGCCGCGGACGGCTTCGGCCACTGCGCCCGGAGAACTCATCACGTAGCGGCCGACCTGGCCGACGGAGACGAGCGCGCCCATCAGCATGTAGTAGATGGGGTTCGTCATCGCGTTCGCCATGCTGTCAATGCTATGGAGAATCACCACGACCATCGCCCACAGGATCGGACCGTCGGCGACGCGGCTGGCGCCGGCGCGCCGCCAATGCCGAAGGATCGGCAAATGGCACGACGTGACGAGCGCGAGCCAACTGCACAATCCTGTCCACCCGTTGATCCCAAGCAGAATCACCCACAAGCCGTCGGTGACGGAGATGTCGATCCCTTCCTCGCTGAAGACGCGGTTGCGACCCCACCCGCCCCAGCCGAACAGCGGTTGTTCGAGCGCCTTGGCGACCAGGATGTTCTCGTTGTCGATGCGCGTCAGGAACGATTCGGCGCGACGCACGCTGACGTTCTCCCGCAGGAACTCGATTAAACTCATGCCGTCCCACCATCCCGACGCCCGCAGCGAGATGTAGAGCGGCGCGACCGTCAGGAGCAGCGCGATGATGATTGGGTGGCGCAGCGCGCGCGTTGCCCGCAGCGCCGCGAGGCCAACGATCGTCAGCGTGAAACCGCCGAGCGACTTGCCCATCAGCGTGGCGAAGAACGCGAGGCGCGACGCCCAGCCGATCGTCAGCGGGCCAAATCGCCGCGCACTAGTGGTGACGCGCGTCCAGTAGACCGCTAGGAACCCGATGCCCATCAGCAGCGTCAGTTCGAGGGGCGACTGCAGGAAGACGGACGGCTTCCAGCGCAATGGGCCGTAGACGTCGACGGTCTCCCAACCGACGCGTCCCGGCATACCGAAGACCCACATGTGCAACTGCGGGGCCATGCGCGACTCAAACAGCACCGCGGGCAGATAGCAAAGCACGCCAAGGGCAAGCGTTCGCGCGAGCGCGCCGACAGCAGCCGCGTCGACGAAGATGATGCGGCCGATGACGAACGGCAGGCCAAAGGTGAAGAAGTAGCGCAGCGCCGACGACAATCCGTCGAAGACGCCTAGGTCGTTCGCGAGCGACGAGCCAATCGGCGCGAGGCAGAGACAGATCATCGGCACGTCGCACGGCGACGCGCCGATCCGCGCTCCCTGGCGCCGACCGGCGAGCAACACGCCGGCGAGCGTCGAGCACCCTATCAACGTCTCCTTGTCCAGGTCCGGCAGTCCGGGCATATCGATGCGGAGCAGCGGCATCGTTAACCACGTCACCACGACCGCCTGCGCGACGGCCAGGGGCGCAGCCCGTCGCGACATCACGTGGCTCAGCGCCCAGATCGGCGCCAGGAAGAACACGAAGTAGGCGAAGGCGGTCATGGGCCGCGTACGAGCGCCAGGGTCAGCGGCCGGCGAGCCGCTTGAGCCCGCGCCACAGGATCGGCGGCACGAAGTCGCGCAGATGGAGCCCGCCGCCCAGGTCCTTGGGCCCGCGTTCGCCCGGGCGGTCGCGGAAGACCGTCGTATGCTCTGGCGCCTTCGCGCCGTCGTCACGGCCGTTCGTGTAGTAGTACAGCGCGATCGACTTGCGCGACCAGCCCTCGGGACACGCGAGCGCGTTGGGGTGCCCGTGCCACGACTTCTCCGTCGTCGAGAACAGCGCGACGCGGTTGAAGACCGGCAAGATGCGCTGCTCGCAGCGAGTCATGCCTTCGTCCCAGAATTCGAGGTGGCCGCCGTACTCCTCGCGCCAGTCCTTGTTGAGGTACAGCAGCAGGTTGAGCCGTCGATCCAATTGGTACGGGCCATGCTTGTTGAAGTCGATATGCACGCCGAGCTTGCCGCCCCGAACGATCTGATGCATGCCGCCGCCCGAGAGCTGCGGGTCGGGGATCAGGTTCTCAATGCCCGTCAGCCGCTCGAGGAACCGCAGGAAGACCTGCGAGTTCATCTGCCAGATCAGATCGCGAATCGCGGGTCCGAGCAGCGCCTCGTCGTTGAACGCGAGCTTGACCTCGCGCGAGTTCTGGAAGCGCTGCCACGCGATTTCGCCCGGCTTGGGGAATTCGGCGCACGCCGCCTCGACGATGTCGACCGGAAAGAAGTCGTCGATGACGATATGCGGAAACGGCTTCGCAGTCTGGTACTTGGCGCGCAGCCCAGCTGCGCGTTCGAGGAGGACTTGCGGGGCGATGCTGTACGTGGCCATGGTGCGTCGAAACGCGTCCCGTGGCGGAGCGTAGCACGCGACGCGCTCCCGGATCGCGGAATATGGCGCGCGCGCACGGCGTCGCGTTCACCGCTGCCAACGCGCACAAGCGATGGCTGGCGCGTCGCGCCGCCAGGACGCCGGAAATCGTGGGGCCGTACAGCCCGGCTTGACCGCCGCCCCGCCGCTTTCGATCATCGTCCGCTGCGCCCCATGCTCGGCTACCTGATCAACCAGTATCCGGCGGCCAGCCAGACGTTCATCCGGCGCGAGATCGCCGCAATCGAGTCGGCGGGCGTGCCTGTGCGCCGCTACGCCGTGCGCGGCTGGAGCGGCACGCTCGTCGACCCGGACGACCAAGCCGAGCACGAGCGCACGGCGCGGATCCTCGACGTCGGCGACATCGCCATGTTGCATGCCACGCTCGCGACGGTGCTGGCGCGGCCACTGGCCTTCAGCCGCGCGCTGGCGACAGCCTGGCGGCTCGGCGGCCGCTCGCGCCGCGGCCGGCTCGTGAACTTCGCCTATCTCTGGGAAGCCTGTGTGCTGCGTCGCTGGTGCGCGCGCGACGGCATCGACCACCTGCACGCGCACTTCGGCACCAACTCGGCCGCAGTGGCGCTGCTTTGCCGGCAGCTCGGCGGCCCGCGCTACAGCTTCACCGTGCACGGGCCAGAGGAGTTCGACGACCCGCACGGCCTCTCGCTGGCCGACAAAGTGGACGGCGCCGCCTTCGCGGTCGCCATCTCGGAGCACGGTCGCAGCCAGCTGATGCGCTGGACGCCGGAAACGGACTGGCCCAAGCTGCGCGTCGTGCGCTGCGGCGTCGATACGGCCTTCCTCGCCGCGCCGCCGTCGGCGCCGCCGCGCGACCGCAGGCCGTTGCTGCTCAACATCGGGCGACTCGTCGAGCAGAAGGGCCAGATGACGTTGGTTGCCGCGGCGGCCAAGCTGCGCGACGCGGGCCGCGACTTCGAACTCGCCATCGTCGGCGACGGCGAGCTACGCGCGGCCCTGACGGCGCGCATCGCAGCGATCGGCCTCGGCGACCGCGTCCAACTGCTCGGCTGGCGCAGTGGCGCGGAGATCCGCGAGCTGTTGCTGCGCAGCCGCGCCCTCGTGCTGCCGAGCTTCGCCGAGGGTTTGCCCGTCGTTTTGATGGAAGCCTTGGCGCTGCGCCGGCCGGCGATCACCACCTGGATCGCTGGCACGCCCGAGCTCGTGCGCGACGGTGAGAGTGGCTGGCTCGTGCCGACGGGCGACGTCGACGCCCTGGCCGCGGCGATGGGGCGAGCCCTCGATGCCGACGCCGCCACGCTCGCGCGCATGGGCGAAGCAGGCCACCGCGCGGTGGCCGCCAACCACGACGCCGCGACCGAGGCGCGCAAGCTGCTCGCCGCATTCGAAGATGCATGGACCTGAGGCGGTCGGCGCTCGCCAGCACGACGGCGTTCGCTCGCGACGAGCTGCGCGTCAGCCGGCCGGGCCCTTGTACTCGATGAGTCGACGGCCACCGCCGCCCAGCCGGCGCCAGGCCCACGTTGCCATGCCGTGCAGGCACGGCCACTTGCCGAGCACGATCCAGGTCGCGTAGGCGCGCGCCTCGACGACCGGCCAGCGGCGGGCGGCGCGACGGGCCACCCGCGTCCACAGCAGCGCATAGAGCGCGCCGACAGCGGCGAGCACGGCCGCAGCGAGCAGCGTCGCGCCGGCAGATACCGCGACAACCACGGCGACGACGCCCGCGAGCGGCAACGCCAAGGCCCAAGCGATCGCGCTCGGGACGGCGCGCCAGCGCGGGTAGCGCACGCCGAGCTCGGCGCAGCCCTCGGCGTCGACGTACCCGCTGCGCTGCGTGCGCAGCCACCACTGCCCGAACCGCGTCATCGCCGCGTCGTGCACGGTCATCGGCGCGTCGATGCGGGCGATGCGCCAGCCGCGGCCGCGCAACCGCAGGCAGAGCTCCGGCTCCTCGCCGGCAATCCGCGTTGGGTCGTATCCGCCGACCGCGTCGAACGCCGCGCGCCGCATCAGCGCGTCGCCGCCGCACGACAGCGCCTCACCGGGCGGCACGTCCCACTCGAGGTCGCACAGCAGGTTCCACACCGACGCATCCCGCGACCGCTCGCGCCGTCGGCCGAATACGACGGCGAGGCCCGGATCGCCGCGCAGCGCCGCCGCCGCCTTGGCGAGCCACCCGGCCTCGACCTCGCAATCGCCGTCGACGAACTGCACGAACTCGACGTCGCGGCCGGCGCGACGCAGCGCCGCAGCGCCCTCGTTGCGCGCGCGCGCCGCCGTGAACGACAGCGTCGGCTCGAGTTCGACGACCTGCGCCCCGACGCTGCGCGCAAACGCCACGCTGTCGTCCGCCGAACCCGAGTCGACGTAAACGCACGCCGTCGCCTGCGCGCCGAGCGACCGCAGGCAGCGCTGCAGCCGCTCGCCCTCGTTGCGGCCAATGACGACGACGCCGATGGCGGGATCGAGGCCGGTCACGGCGCGGTCGCTCCGCCGCGCCCCGCCGCCGACGCCAGGGCTTCGCGCAGTTGCGCCGCCATCGAGCGCACGTTTGGCTCCAGCACCATGCTGTCGTGGTCGCCAGGCGTCTCGACGACGGCTAGGTCGCCCAGGTAAGCCGTCCAGCCGTTGTCCGGCAGCACGAGCTCGCGATCCTTGTTGGCGAAGCGGCCCCCGCCGAGGTCGTACGTGCGATCGAGCGCCGGCCGGAACAACCACGTCCGCACCGGCAACGGTTCGACGCGATAGCAGCCAAGAGCCTCGCGGAACGCCGCTTCGATCGCCTGCGAGTGGAAGGTCGCCGTCGACTCCGGCGCATCGTCGCCGCCGCCGAAGCGCCGGCGCAGCTTGCCGACCTCCCACGCGACGCGGTTGCGCAGCCACTGCCATAGGTAGGCCGGGCCCTGGCGGCGCAGGCGCTGCCACTGGATGCGCAGCCGGTCAGCCCGGCCGACGACGCCCTTCGTCGGCAGCGGCGTGTCGAGCAGCACGAGCAGTTCGATCTGCTCGCCGGCGGCGCGCAACTGGCGACACATCTCGAAGGCGGTGATGCCGCCGCCCGAGAAGCCGCCGAGCAGGTACGGCCCGTGCGGCTGCACGAGCCGCAGCTCGGCGACGTAGTCGCGCGCCGCCTCCTCGAAAGTCGCGTGCGGCGCCGAGTCGCCGAACAGGCCGCGCGCCTGCAGGCCGTAGAACGGCCGTTCGCCGCCGCAGAGTTGCGCGAGATGGCGCAGGTTGAGCACGTTGCCGAACATGCCGGCGACGAGAAAGAACGGCCTGCCCTCGCCGTGCTTGCTCGGGTGCATGGCGACGAGATGGCGGTAGCGGTGTCGCGGCGCGACCTCGGCGGCGGTCGCGGTCTCGGCGGCGTCGCCGGCGACGCCATCGCGCTTGAGCATCGCCGCGAGGCGCTCGACCGTCGGCGCCTCGAACAACACCGACAATGGATAGTCGACGCGGAACTGCTTCTTGATGCGCGCGAACAACCGCACGGCGACGAGCGAGTGGCCGCCGAGCGCAAAGAAGTCGTCCTGCACGCCAACGCTGTCGATGCCGAGCAGCTCCTCGACGAAACGCACCAACGCCGACTCCACCTCGTCGCGTGGCGCTACGTACTCGTTGTCGATCTCGGGTCGCGCGAACCGACCGACCCCGGTGGCAGGCGCCTGCGCTTTGGCGAGGTCGGCGAACAGGCCGCGCAGCGGCACCGGCGAAACCAGCTGCTCGGGCTGCAGGTCGCCCGCCAGCACGCGAGCGAGCGCCTCCATGCCCTCAGACGGCAGGATGCCCTTCTCGATGTTGGCGGCGAGCAGCTGGGAAGCTGCCGACGCGCCGCGGGCCGCGACGTGTTCGCGCGCCGCGGGCGGCGTGACGCCGAACCGCTGCTCGGCGGCGAGACGCTTCATCTGGAATCCCTCGACCTCGACGAGCACGCGACCGGCCTCGTCGCACAGCGACAGGTCTAACACGACGATGTCGCCGCCGGTCCCCAGCGCCTGCACGCGCGTCGCCACGCTGACGTACCGCGCTGGCAGCGGCGCATGCACGCAAACGCTGCGGTACGCCAGTGGGACGTGCAGGCGCGACGGGTCGTATCCGGGCACCAGTTCCATCGCACAGCTGGTGGCGAGGTCCAGCGCCGCCGGGTGCAGACGGAAGCGCTCCGCCTCGGCGGCGAACTCCGCCGCCAGCGCGATGCCGGCGACGGCGATGCCCTGGCCGTAGCGCAGCTCGCGCACGACGCGCCAGCGCGGCCCAAAGCGCAGATGCGCCTCCTGCGGCGACGCGATCGAACCGTCGTGCCTCGCCGCGCGGACGTCGCGACAGCCAGCACGCACGGCGGCGAGGTCGATAGGCTTGGGCGCCGCCATCGCGCGCAGCAGTAACCGCGCCTCGACGTGCGTCTGCCAGCCGCGCTGGCCGTCGGCGAGCGCCGTCTCGCCCAGGACCGCGAACTCGTAGCCTTCGATGGTCGCGCGCAGACGGACGCGGACTTCGCACGACGCGCCGTCGGCGACCTGCAGGGGCCGGAAGAACCACACGTCGCGCGCTTCGAACGGCCCTCGTTCGCCGATCGCCTCCAGCGCCTCCGCGGCCATCTCCAGGTAGCCGGTTCCCGGCACGACGGCGCGCCCGTCCTTGGTGCGGTGCTCGTCGAGCAGCCAGTGCGACGCCGGCGACAACCTGCTGACGAGCACGCGCTCGGTCGGCCCCACCTGCATCAACTCGTGGAACAGCGGCAGCGCGACCGCCTGCGGGCGACCGCCGAGGGCGACGTCGACGGCATCGACGGCGGTCATGCCGACGCGGTTCCACGCCCCCCACTGCACCGCCACCGTCGGCTCGCCGGCGGCGCTGCGGCGTTGCGCGTGCGCGTCGAGGAAGGCGTTGGCGGCGACGTAGTCGACCTGCCCTGGCGGTCCGAGGGTTGCGCTCGTCGACGAGAACAACACAGTGAAGTCGAGCGGCTCGGCGCCGAGGCACCCCTCGAGCACCAAGGCGCCCTGCACCTTGGGCGCGAGCACGCGCTCGACCGAGGCCTGCTCCTTGCCGGCGATCAATGCGTCGTCGAGCACGCCGGCGGCGTGGAAGACGCCATGGATCGGCCCAAAGCGCTTGCGCGCGGCAGCGACGACCGCGCGCATCTGCGCGACGTCGGCGACGTCGGCAGCGCCGACGAACACCTCGGCGCCGGCGGACTCGAGCGCGCGCGCCTTCTGGATCAGGCGCGACGTCGCGTCGTCGGCGCCGTGGGCCGCAACGTGCGCGTCCCAGCGCTCGCGCGACGGCAGTTCACGGCGGCCGACGAGCACGAGGCGAGCCTTGCACGCGCGCGCCAGCCACTCGCCGACGAGCGAGCCGACGCCGCCGAGGCCGCCGGTCACTAGGTAGCAGCCGCGCTCGCGCAAGCGCGGTGGCAGGCCGGGCTGCGTCGGCGGCAGCTCCTTGGGCTCGTGTTCGCGCCGCCAGCGCGCGCCGTCGCGCCACGCGAAGCGCCCATCGTCCTCGGCAGCGAGCTCGGCGACGCCGGCCGCGGCCGCGGCGTCGAGCGTGGCTGCGACCGCCTTGCCGCGGCCCTTTTCGGGCATCGTCACGTCGACGAGCGCGCAGCGGACGTGCGGCAGTTCGCGCGGCACGACCAGGCATGGCCCGGCCGCGAGCGCCTTCTCCGGCGAGCTGGCCGCTTCGCCCGGCCCACCGAGCCCGTTGGCGAGCACGACGAGACGGAACGGAGCGGCTGGTTCCTCGGCGCCAAGCGCCTGCGCCAGGAACAGCAGGCTGTAGAAGCCTTGCTCCTCGCATCGGTGGAAGAAGCTCGAACCCGGCCTGACGCTGCGGTCGACGGTCGCGAGCCAGCAGTGCAGCGCGCCGCGCAATGCTTTGCCCTGGGCAGCGAGGTCGCGCAGCAGCGCGTCGTAACCGTCGCGCCCGAGCTCCGGCGCGATCGCGTACTTGCCGGGGCCGATCTTGCCGTAGGCGTCGCCGACATGCGCCTCGACGACGTCGAGCCCGCGCGCGCGCAGCAGCGCGGCGGCGCGCCGGCCGACGCCGGCCGGGTCGCAGAACACCAGCCATGAGCCTGCTGCGGGCGCCGCTTCCGCCGGCAAGTCGGCGCGTCGCCACGTCGGCGTCCACCGCCACTTGCTGAGGTCGTCGACGCGTTCGCTGGCAGCCTCCGGCGCCGCGCCCTCGGGATCGGGGTCGACCCAGTAGCGCTGGCGCCGGAACGCATACGTCGGCAGCGACAGCCGCTGGAAGTCCGTCGGCACGACGTCGGCGAGCGGCGCGTCGACGCCGGCCGCCCACAGCCGTGCGCGCGCGCCGTGGAAGTGCGCGGCGTCGGCGATCGCTTCCTCCGGGTGGCGCATCGTGGCGATGGCGCTGCGCTCGGCGCTCCACGCCGGGTGCTGGCGCACGAGCGAGCTGAGCGCGCGGCCCGGCCCAACCTCGAGAAACACGTGCTTACCGTCGCGCATCAGCGCGTCGACGCCCTCGGCAAAGCGCACCGTGTTGCGCAGGTGCGCGACCCAGTACTCCGGATCCGTCGCCTGCGCGTCGGTGATCCACGTGCCGGTGCGGTTGGATAGGAACGGGATCGTCGGTTTGCGCAGCTCGATGCCGCGCAGGAACGCGCCGAAGTCGGCGAGGATCGGCTCCAGCAAGCGAGAGTGCGCGGCGATGGCGATACGCACGCGCTGCGATTCGAGGTCTTCCTGCCGCAGGCGCGCGGCGAATGCGTCGAGCGCGGCGTCAGGACCGGACACCACGCAAAGGCCCGGCGCGTTGACGGTGGCGAGGTCGAGGTCGGCGCTCAGGCGCCTGCGGCACTCGTCGGCGGACAGCGGCACGCTGAGCATGCCGCCGCCGCGCACGCGCTCGAACAGCTTGCCGCGCAGCGTCACGAGGCGCAGGCAGTCGGCGAACGACATGACGCCGGCGAGGCACGCCGCGGCGTTCTCGCCGAGGCTGTGGCCGATCAGCGCTGCGGGCTTCACGCCCTTCTGCTCCCAGAGCTTCGCGAGCGCATGCTCGCACAGGAAGATCGCCGGCAACTGCACCGACGGTCGGTCGAACGCGGCCGCAACCTCGGCTTCGCTCATCGCGTCGCCGAACCAGACCTCGCGCAGGTCGACGTCGAGCTGGCCCTGCAGCAACTGCAGGCCGCGGTCGACGTGCTCGCGGAACACCGGTTCAGTCGCGTACAGACCCTTGCCCATGTGGCGATGCTGCGCGCCGCCGCCGGGCAGCAGGAACACGACCTTGGCCCCGCCCTCAGTCGCGGCGTGCGTGTGCAGCCGGCGCGGGTCCTCGCCCTCCAACAGCCGGATCGCTTCGTCGCGATCGGCGGCGACCAGCAACCGCCGACGTGGCAGCGCGGCGCGGCCGTGCGCCAGCGTGCCAGCGACATCGCGCAGGTCGGCGTCCGGGTGTTCGCGCAACCATGTCGCGAGCTTGCGCGCGTACTCGTCGAGCGAGCGGCCGTTGCGCGCCGACCACGCCAGCACGAACGGGCCGGCTGCCGGCCGCGCCGCCGCGGCGACGGGCGCCGGCGCCTCGCCGACGACAACGTGCGCGTTGGTGCCGCCGACGCCGAGCGACGTGACGCCGGCGTAGCGCGGCTTCGGTCCGCGCGGCCAGGGCCGCAACGTCGCATTGACGTAGAACGGGCTGTTGGCGAAGTCGATCAGCGGGTTGGGCGCCTCGTAGTGCAGCGTCGGCGGCAGCTGGCCGTGGCGCAGCGCGAGGCAGGCTTTGATGAAGCTGGCGACGCCGGCGGCGGTGTCGAGGTGGCCGATGTTGGTCTTCACCGAGCCGATGCCGCACCACTGCTTGCGCGGCCCGCCTGCGAAGGCCTGCGTCAGCGCCGAGACTTCGATCGGATCGCCGATCTCGGTGCCAGTGCCGTGGCACTCGACGTAGCCGACGTCCTGCGGCTCGACGCCGGCCAGCGCCAGCGCCTCGGCGATTGCTGCCGCCTGGCCGTCGACGCTCGGCGCGAGGTAGCCGACCTTGCGCGCGCCGTCGTTGTTGACCGCCGAGCCCTTGATCACCGCGTAGATGTGGTCCTTGTCGGCGAGCGCGTCCTCGAGCCGGCGCAGCACGACGACGCCAGCGCCACTGCCAAAGATCGTGCCGCGCGCGCGGTGGTCGAACGCGCGGCACTTGCCGTCGGGCGACAGGATCTCGCCCTCGGAGAACGTGTACCCGCGACCGTGCGGCAGCTCGATCGTCACGCCGCCGGCGAGCGCCATGTCGCACTCGCGCGCGAGCAGGCTCTGACTGGCGAGGTGGATCGCGACGAGCGACGTCGAGCACGCTGTCTGCACGTTGACGCTCGGCCCGCGTAGGTCGAAGCAGTACGACGCGCGCGTCGCCAGGAAGTCCTTGTCGTTGCCGGTATGGCGCAGCAGGAAGAGGCCGACCTCCTCCATCAGCTTGCGGTTGCGCAGCACGTTGAGCGCGAAGTACGCGCCCATGCCGCAGCCGGCGAACACACCGATCGGCCCGCCGAACGTCTGCGGCGCGTGCGCCGCGTCCTCGAGCGCTTCCCACGCGCACTCGAGGAACTGGCGGTGCTGCGGGTCCATGACTGCGGCCTCCTTCGGGCTGAAACCGAAGAACTCCGCGTCGAATTGGTCGAAACCGTCGAGCACGACCGCCGACTTCACATAGCGCAGATCGGCGAATTGTCGCGGCGCGACGCCCGCGGCGAGCAACTGCGCGTCCGTGAGCGGGCGCGCCGACTCGACGCCGCCGACCAAATTGCGCCAGAACTGTGCAGCGGTGGCTGCGTCGGGTAGGCGCGCGGCCATGCCGACAACGGCGATGTCGTGATTCACGATGCGGAGAGAGTGGGGCGCAGTGCGACGGCCGCGCTAAGGCCCTTGCGGGGCCGAGAAGCCTACCTTGCGGGCATGAAGCCGGCATCCTTTGCGTCGCGCCGGCGACCCTGGGCTAAGGGTTCAAAATCATCGGCGCTTGCAGAGTCGCGAGCGCGACCTTGCCCGCGTCGGCGGCCTCCGCTACGCAAGGTGACCCGGGACCTCCGCGTGCGCATCCTCGTCGTCATCGTCAACTACCGAGCCGCGGCCCACGTCGCCAAGTGCCTCGACTCGCTGGCCGACGAACGCCGGCTGCTGCCCGACCTGCGCGTCGTCGTCGTCGACAACCCGAGCGGCGGTGACGACGTCGCCCAACTGCAAGCGCATGTGTGCGCCCGAGCGTACGGCGACTGGGTGGCGGTGCGGCCGATGCCGCGCAACGGCGGCTTTGCCTACGGCGTCAACGCTGGCGTGCAGCCGGCGATGGCCGGCGCCGACGCGCCGGACGCGTTCCTGCTGCTCAACCCTGACACCTGGATCCGCCCTGGCGCCGTCGCGCAGCTGGTCGCATTTCTCGCCGAACGCCAGGACGTCGGCATCGTCGGCAGCCGGCTCGAGGACCCCGATGGCACGCGCCAGGTGGCGCAGTTCCGCTTTCCCGGCGTGCTGAACACGTTCGACGACGCGGTCGCGCTCAGCGTCGTCTCCAGGCTCCTGCGTCCCTGGGCAACCGTGCCGCCGTTCCGCGAGGAGCCGACCCGGGTCGACTGGCTGGCCGGCGCCTGCATGCTCGTGCGCCGCGACGTCTTCGCGCGCGTCGGCCCGTTCGACGAGGACTACTTCCTCTACTTCGAGGAACTCGACTTCTGCCGCCGCGCGCAGGCGCTTGGCGTCGCGACGTGGAACGACCCGCGCAGCCGCGTCGTGCACCTCGTCGGCCAGAGCACCGGCGTCACCGTGCGCGACCGGCGGCCCGGGCGCCTGCCCGACTACTGGTTCGCGTCACGCATCCGCTACTTCGACAAGCACCACGGCCGCGCTTTCCGCTTCGCCGTCGACTGCGCCTATGTGCTCGGCAAGTCGCTGTGGCACGCGCTGCGCCTGCTGCGCGGCCGGCCGGATCTCGGCCCACCGCACGCGCTGCGCGACCATGCGCGCGCGATGTTCCGGCGCTGCTGAGCAGCGGCGAAGTAGCCATCATGCGGGCTCGGCGATCGACCGCGGCGGCCGCTCCGTCATTCCCCGTCGCGCAACGGCGCGACCGTGATGGCAGGCGGTTGGAGCACGCCACCCAGGAGCCGCGCGCCGCTGTTCTGCACCGCGGCGATCGCCTCGCGCACCGACGCCTTGCTGCCGAGCATCCGACAAACGACCAGTTGCGCACCGTCAATGACGCCGAGGACCGAGCGGCCTTCCGGGCGCAGGCCGATGTCTGGCAACTCGACGATGACGAAGCGGTACATCTGGACCAGCCGGTCGAGCAGCGCCGCGAACGCGGGGCCGGCCATCGGGTGTGGCACAACCGGGCCGATCTTGCCGGCCGGCAGGTAGTGCAAACCGCTGACCAGCGTGGCAACGACGGCGTCCGCGAGTTGGAACTCGCCGCGCATCACCTCGCTCCAGCCACACTGGTGGTCGAGGCCGAGGCGCTGCCCAAGCCACGTCGGGCCTTCGAGCGCGCTGACGTAACAGACCTTCTCGCCGGCGTGCGCGGCGAGGCCGAGCGCGAGCGCCGCAGCGGCGCGGCCAGCGCTGGCGCCTTCGCCGCACGGAACGAAGCCGATGCGCAGGCCGAGCGTCTGGCGGCGCTCGTACGGCAGCGCCGACCAGAAGCGTGCGATGTCGTCGCGGATCTCGGCGAGTGACGACGGCAGCATCCATGGCATGCCGGAGCCACCGCCGCCGCTAACCAGCACGCCTTCGTCCACGAGCCCCAGGCGCAGCAGGTCTTCGCGATGGCGCACCCGCCGATCGAACAGCGCCAGCGCGACGACGAGCGCCAACGCGGCAGCGAGGCCTAGCGCGGCGCCAACGGCGACGAGCAGGCCGCGGCGCGGCGCGATCTTGATGCCGTCGAGCGTGCCCTGGTGCAGCACACCGACGCTGCTGACGTTCAGCTGTTCGAGGCGTTGCACGGCGCGCAGGTTGCCGACCGTGGACGCTAGGCCGTCGACGAGCGCGCGCTTCTGGCGCTGCGCCTCCTCCAGCTCGCGTAGCTTCGGCGCTATCGCCTCGAGATCGTCGAGCTGCGTGCGGCTCGCCGCGCGCTTCGCGGCCGTCTCGGCTCGCTCCGTCGTCTTGCCGCTGAGCTCCACGAAGAGCTCCGCGAACGCCTTCTCCGCGTCATCGTACGCGGGATTGGGCTCCTCGATCGGCGGCGTCTGGATCTTGGCGGGAACCTGCCCGAGCCGCGACTCCAGGTCCTTGATCTGATCCTCGAACTTCAGGCGACGAACGCGCTTTTCCTCGGCGCCGCCCTCGCCGCGATCGACCGCGAGCAGGTCGTCGCGCAGCTTGTTGCGCGACGCGGCGAGCGCGACGTGCTCGGGATTGTCAACCCATTGCTGGGATCCGGCCGTCGCATGGCGCTTGGGCAGCGCGTCGAGGCGCGTCTTCTGCGAGGCGAGCTTGGCCCCGCAGGTTTGGGCCTCGATATCGAGCTTGTCGATCGCTTTGGCGAGGTCGGCGATGTAGGCGACGAGGCGCGCGTGCTCGCTGGCGTACTCGTCGACGCCCTTCTCGCGCCGGAACTTGCGCAGCGCCGCTTCGGCGCTGGCGAACTCGCCCTCGGCGTTGAGCAGCTCGGCCTCCAGCTTCTGCTGCGACGAAAGCTTCTCGAATGTCTGCTGGTGCCACTTGATGGCCACGTCGAGCGCGCCGTCGACGACCGCCTTTGCCAGCTCCGGCGAATGCGAGACGTAGTGGAAGGAGACGACGCTGGCGCCGGCCTCGGGCACCATCAACATGATGCGCTGCAGGGCGAGCGCGGCGATCCCGTCGTAGGAGACCGCCGCAGGGACGGTCTTCACGCTGGAGCTACCGGCGAACCACCACGACTGGAACGAATGGAAAAGCGACTTGTGCCAGCTGCTGTCGCCGCCGTCCTTCGCCGGGTCGTACGGCGCTAGCACGGTGTCGACGCCGATCTTCGCGACGACCGCCTTGTAGTAGTCGGGGTCGGAGAGCGCCTGCAGCACGTTTTGCACAGCTTCGCGCGAGCCGCCCGAACGCGACGTCAGCACGCCGCCGCTGAGCATGGTGTCGACGGCCATCGATTCGCGCACGCCCGGGCGCACGAACAGCTTGCCCATCGACTTAAACTGGTTGGGCGTGACCAGGCCGGCGAAGACGCCGCCGGCGACGCCGACGACGACGCCCAGAGCCAGCAGCCCGCGGAAGCGCCACAGGCTCGCCAGCACGATCGGCCGCAGCAGCGCGAGCGTGCTCGAGCCCGCCGGCTCCTGGTTCTGCGATTCGGAAGTCATCCAGGCGACCTCACACCGTCGGCAGGAAGAACGGCACCGGCAGGTTTTGGCGAATGTACTTGTCCACCCAGATGTTGACGTCGTCGACGGCGGTGTTCGGCACGAGCACGACGTCGCGCGGCTGCAGGTAGATCGCTGGCAGGACGCCCCATTGGTAGATGTCGAGGTCGAGGCGCCACGAGCGCATCTCGCCCGACGCGAGTCGGCGGATCAGCACGACGTTGCGCAGGTTGGCTGTCGCCTTGAGGTGGCCGCCGGCCGCGGCGATCGCGTCGGTCAGCGTCAGCGTCGGCCCGACCATCGCGAGCGGACCCGGCGTGCGCACCTCGCCGACCACGTACAGCGCGCCCGCCGCGGCCGCGTCGCCTGTCGCGCCCGCCGCGGCCGGCGCGCCGCCGCCGACGATGCCGACGAGGTCGACCGACAGCGGCCGCTCCACCGGAGTGTCGTTGTTGACCTTGGCGTAGAGGCCAGTGAGCAGTTCGTCGGCTTGCGCCAGCGTGAGTCCGGCGAGCGCGACGTCGTCGAGGCCCAGGAACGCGCCCTTGCCGTCCACGCGCAGGCGCACCTCCTGGTTCCACTCCTCCTTGTTGATGAACGTCAGCTTGACGACATCGCCAGCCTGCAGCACGGCCGCGCCGACGTAGCGCGTCGCGTTGATCGACTCGGCGAGGTCGCGCACGGAGTGGCCGGTGGCGGAACACGCGCCGAGAAGCGCCAGCGCAACGACGGCGAGCGTGCGCCTGGCCGTGCGCGCGGTCGGGCGTAGTGAGGGAGGGGTCGGCATCATGCGTCGGGAAGGGTACCGCGTGCGCGCTGGCACGCCCAGGCCGGCGTCGTCACTGCCGTGCGGCATTGACATCCGCCCGACCGCACCGGCGGAAGCCGTCGACAAGACCGGCGACGAGCAGGCCGCAGGCGAGCGCCTCACCGGCCCAGTCCAGGCGCGATGCGTTCAGCCAGCCGAGGCCGGGCACGAAGTGCGCGCCGACGAGCGCGGCGACGAGCGCGAACGCGGCCAGGGCAAAGCGTTCGCCGCGGGTCGCGCGCGGCGCACTGCGCAGGATGACGGCGACGACGCCGGCCGCGACGACGACTAGCAGCGCCGCTTTCACGGTTCCGCGCGCGTCGGCCAGGCCGAGCGCGTCCAGGAGCGCACGCGCCATCGCGGTCGCTGCCACGTATGCATGCGTCTGCAGGTCGACGGCCTTGTCGATGGCGATCACGACGCACAGCGCGGCGAACGCCGGCCACAGGCCGCGCGGCGCGCGCAGCTTGGCGGCGAGCGCCACGGCGGCGGCGGCGAGCGCCGTCCACACGATCTGCATCACGAAGTCTCTCACGGCTTCGCCTCCGATGACCGACGGGCTGCGCGCACGCCGAGCGCAGCGAGCGCGAGGAAGCTGCCCTCGGCGAGGTAGCGGCCCGGCTGCGCCAACAACCAGCGCGGCATCACGTCGTCGAACGAGCAGGTCTCGACCAGCACGAGCGCGGCCTGTAGTCCGACGCCGAGCAACGCCATGCGCAGCGCGCGGTCGCCGAGCCGGCGCAGCGCGACGATGGCGAGCGCGGCGGCGGCGACGAGCAACGCGCCGACGATGAGCTTGCCGACGACGCGATCGTCGTTGACGCCGGTGGCCTGCAGCAACTCGCGCGCGCCGAGCAGCAGACTGTAGTTCCAGCGCAGCGCACGCATCGTCGCGAACAGCAGCGCGGCGACAGCGACGGCGGTGAAGGCGCGCTGACGCGCGCGCAGCGGCAGCGACGCCCAGGCGACCGCGAGCCAGCCGAGCACGAGCGCGACGCGCGCCGTCCAGTAGATCGAATCGTTCATGCGCACCGCACGCGCCCGGTGACGCGCGCCCACAGGGCCTTGGCGAACAGCGCGGCCGCGAACGGCAGGCCGGCGACGAGATACCGCCGCGCGAGCCGGCGCGGTTCCTGCAACAAGCGATGCAGCCACTCGAGGCCGAGGCGCTGCAGCCAGCGCGGCGCGCGCTGCACGTCGCCGGCGACGAAGCTGAAGCTGATGCCGACACCGAGCCACCACGCCGCCGGCAGCGCCGCGCGCAGGTCGCGGCTGACGAACTCCTGCTTGGGCGAGCCGAGCGCGACGAACACGACGTCCGGGCGCGCGGCAGCGAGGCGCGCGCGCAGGGCCACCATCGCGGCGGCGTCCTGGTCGAAGCCGAACGGCGGGCACTCGATGCCGACGACGCGCAGCGCCGGCGACGCGGCGCACAACCGCGCCGCGGCGGCCTCGGCCGCGCCCGGATCGCCGCCGAGCAGGTAGACGCTGCGGCCCGCCGCCGCCGCCGCGGCCGGCAGGCTGCGCATCAGATCGCTGCCAGCGACGCGGCCCTTCACCGGCGTTCCTTGCAAGCAGCAGGCCCACACCACCGGCATGCCATCGACGGTGACGACGTCGGCGGCGGCATAGACGTCGCGGAACGGCCCGGGCTGCTGCAGCCGGCGCACGTGGTCGAGGTTGGCGGTGACGACGACGCCGCCGCGGCCGGCCGCGAGTTCGCCGAGCACGTGCGCGATGCACTGCGCCTCGTCGATCGCGTGCAGCCGCACGCCGGCGAGCGTGACGCTCGGCAGCTTCGGTGGCGCGGGGGCGGCGGGCACAGTCATCGCGGCGGGCCAGCATCGCCCGCCGCGTGCGCAGCGGCAACAGACCGGCAGTAGGAAGGTGCGCCGCCCGCGCGCGTCAGCTCGCCGGCAGGTCGCCGACGAAACGATGCCCCTGCGCCCGCAGCGCTGCGCGCGCGGCGGCGAAGCGCGGCGCCGAGACCAGCAGGTAGTCGGTGTCGTAGGTCGAGATCACGAACACCGGCACCGCCGCATCCGCGAGCGCGCGGCACAGCGACGCGAGGATGCCGACGCTGGTCATCGGCACGACGCCGACAATGCCGAACGCGACCTTCTCGCGGTCGTGCTGGACGTCGGCCGGCACCTGCCGCTGCGCGCAGACGACGCTGAGTTCGTGCGCGGTGCGCGCGACGGTGACGAAACCGCCCTGCGCCCACGTCGGCACGGCGGCCGTCGCCGGCAGGCGGCAGATGGCGAGGCGTTCGGGATGCACGGCGAAGTCGAACGTCGGGGCGGTCATGCGCGGCATCGTCGCGCGCGGCGGCCGTGGACGCCATGCGCGGCGCAGCGGGGATCCCGAACTTGCGCACGCCGTCGTCGCGCAGCGCGGCCCTTGCTCGCGCGCTCGCGGCGACCGCGCAGGAAGGCCTGTCGCCGATGCGTTCGTCGACACGCCGAACGGCACGGCGGCGCCAGCGGCACGCGACCGAAATGGGCTGGCGGGCAGCGCTCGCTGCGGGCTTGCGGTATCGTCCCGGCCTTCGTGCCGGCGACTCGCGCCGCCTCGCCTCCACCGCACCCACCATGACCATGCGCCTCGCCCTCGCCCTCGTCGTCGCCTGCCACGCCGCGCCGCTCGCCGCGCAGAACTACTATGTGCCGGACAACGCCGCGTCCTTGGGCACCTGCAACGTGATCCCGTTCGGCTCGTCGACCGCCGGCTCGTTCTACAACAACCGCGTACAGATGCGCCTGACGCCCGCCGAGCTCGGCGGCCTGCCCAACCTCGTCACCGGCATCGGCTTCGCGGCCTGCAACACGGCGCGCGCGACGTACGGCGCGATCGAGGTCGTGATGGACCACATCCCGAGCGCGCAGGCGTGGTCGACGACGTTCGCGAGCAACCTGACGCCGGCGGCGCAGACCGTGCTGTCGGCTAACAACTACGCCTGGAACGTCACCGGCACCGCGTGGAACGAGATCGGCCTGCAGGCGCCGTTCGTCTACAACGGCGTCGACGACCTGCTGATCCAGATCACCACGAACAACGCCATCTCGCCGTCCGCGTTCCGGCGGGACACGCGCACGCGGCTGTTTGCGTCGAGCGCCAACCTGCCGTTGCCGACGAGCGGCTCGCTCGGCGCCACCGCCTCCAAGATCGAGGTCAGCATGCTGATGGCGCGCACGTCGTCGCACGGCATCGGTTGTGCTGGCGGCAACGGCGTGCCCGCGCTCGGCTTCACCGGCAGCCCGCAGCAAGGCGGCGCGATCACCTTCCAGGCCAGCAACGGCCTGCAGGGCGGCATCGGCGTGCTGGTCTTCGGCGGCGGCAACGGCGCGCCCTATCCGTTCGACCTCGGCGTGCTCGGCGCCCCGGGCTGCTCGGCCTACACCGATGTCGCGGTCAGCGTGCCGCTGCTGCTCGGCCCGGCCGGCGCCGGCGCGTTCGCGTTCGGCATCCCGGCGAACGCGTTGGGCTTCCGCTTCTTCACGCAGTTCGCGTCGCTCGACCTCGCGGCCAACAGCTTCGGCTTCACGACCAGCAACTACCTCAATGTGCTGACCGGCAACTGACCGCCGGCGCGCAGCGCCAAGGTCGCCGCCACCACGGCGCCGGCGAGCCAGAACGGCGCGCCGGCGCCGAGTTCGTCATAGGCGAGCCCATAGGCGAGCGGCGCCACCAGCCGCGCGACGCCACCAAAGGTCTGCTGCAGGCCCATGTACATGCCGCGCTCCTCCTTGGGCACGACCTTGCTGAGCAGCGCGGTGACGCACGGGAAGGTCAGCGCCATGCCGACCGGCAGCAGCGCGGTCGCGGCCGCGAGCCCGACCAGCGAGCCGGTCGCCGGGATCGCGGCGAGGCCGGCGGCGAGCAGCACGATGCCGACGCGCGACAGCCGCGCCTCGCCGAGCGCGTCGACGGCGCGGCCGAGCAGCAGCGTGCGCGCGAGCACCGACAGCGCGCCGATGTACATGAAGTACCAGCCGATCGTGTGCTCGGTGACGCCAAAGCGCGCGCCGAGGAACAGCACGAGCGTCGGATTGACGCCCTGTGCTGCGCCGATCGCGATGGCGTAGGTCAGGATCAGGCGCGAGGCCGGCAGCCGCGGCTGCGCCAGCACCAGCCGCACCGCCGCGCCGGGCGTCGTCGCCGGCTTGGCCTTGGGCTGCTGGTCCTGCGACTCGGGCAGGAAGCGCCACGCGAACACGACGTTGAGCGCGCACAGCAAGGCGGCCAGCACGCCCGGCGCGGCGCGGCCGAGCGTCTGCGCGCCGTCTTGCGGCGACAGGTCGAGTTCGCCAAAGCCGATCGCCGCCGAGCCGATCACCGGCCCGAAGGCGACGCCGAGGTTGGTCGCCGCCGACAGCCAGCCGAGCGCCTTCGCGCGCTGCTCGGACGGCACAGCGTCGGCGACGTAGGCCTGGATGACGCCGACGGTGCCGCCGCCGGCCCCCTGCACGAGCCGCGACAGCACCAGCAGCCACAGCGAATCGGCGAAGCCGAACAGCAGGAACGCCGCCGACGACGCCGCGAGCGCCACCATCAGCGCCGGCCGGCGGCCGAAGCGATCGGAGAAGCGCCCCCACCACGGCGCGCTGAGCAGCTGGGCCACGGTGAACGAGATGACGACGAGCCCGGTCAGCGTGCCCTCGCCGATCGGCACCCCGAACAGCGCCGTGTCAGCGCCGAGCTGCCGGACGTAGAACGGCAGGATCGGCAGCACCATGAACAGGCCGACCATGTCGAGGAAGGCCGCCGCCATCAGCACGAGCAGCTTGCCCGGCGCCTGCCGCAGCTCGCGGCCGACGACCAGCAGCAGCACGGCGGCGAGCGCCGCCAGCGCCCAGCCGGCGGCCGGGGCGAGCGTTAGCGACTCCTCCTGGGCCAGCATGGCGGGGACGGGCGGCCGCGCAGGCCGCCCGCGCGGCGGTCAGCGCGCCAGCGACTTGGCGTGGTGCTTCTTCGCCTGCTTGATCAGCGCATCAGCGGCCTTCGGGTCCGACTGGCACTCCAGCAGCGCCTGCAGCATCAGCGGGGCGACGATCGTGGCGTCGGACTCGACGACGAACATCGGCGTGTCCTCGGTCAGCTTGTCCCAGGTGATCTTCTCGTTGGGCGTGGCGCCGGAGTAGCTGCCGTAGGACGTCGTCGAGTCGCTGATCTGGCAGAAGTACGCCCACGGGCGCACCTTCTCCTGCAGGTCGTACTTGATCGACGGCACCACGCAGATCGGGAAGTCGCCGGCGATGCCGCCGCCGATCTGGAAGAAGCCGATGCCCTTGCCCTGCGACAGGCGGCGGTAGTCGTCGTACAGCTGCGCCATGTACTCGATGCCGCTCTTGACGATCGAGGCGCTGCACTCGCCGAGCTTGACGTGGCTCGCGAAGATGTTGCCGAACGTCGAGTCCTCGTGGCCGGGGACGACGATCGGCAGGTTCTTCTCGGCCGCGGCGAGCAGCCAGCAGTCGTCCTTGTTGCCCTCGTGGAGCTTGGCCGGCAGGCGCTTGATCAGGTCGTAGAAGTACTCGTGCCAGAAGCGGCGCTCGCCCTTCTTGGTCGTCTCGACCCACATCGGCACGAGGATCTTCTCGACGGCGCGGAAGGCCTCGTCCTCGGGGATGCTCGTGTCGGTGACGCGGCGCATCCGCTGATCGAGGATCTTGGTGTCGTCGTTCTTGGTGAAGTAGCGGTAGTCCGGGAAGTCCTTGTAGGCGTGGTGCGCGACCAGCCGGAACAGCGACTCCTCCAAGTTGGCGCCGGTCACCGACAGGCCATGGACCAGGCCGCTGCGGATCGCCGGCGCCAGCGTGATGCCGAGCTGCGCCGACGACATGGCGCCGGCGACCGCCCAGTACATGCGGCCGCCGCCGCGGATGTGCTCCCAGTAGGCGTACGTCGCGTCGCGCAGCTGGCGCGAGTTGAAGTTCTTGTAGTTGCGCGTGACGAACTCGAGGATCGGAAGCGGCATACGGGCGCGGTTCTTTATCACAGCGCCGCCGAGGATGCGCGGGCGCGGGCGGGAGAACCGCGTCGGCGACGCGCTGGGTTTCGGGTCGGCGTGGCGGCGGCGTGGGCCAGCGGCGCGCGCGCGGGGCCGAGCTTCAGACGTGCACGACCAGCCCCGGCCCGCGGCGAGAGAGTTCGCGCAGGCGGGCTTCGGCCTCGACCAAAGCGCCGTCGGCGACCGGCGTGGCGAAGCGGTGCAGCTTGCGCAGGCCGAAGGTGGGCGCGATGCCGGTCCAGTCGGCGAGCGTGCGCTCGGCGAGCGCGAGCACGGCCTCGTCGTCGGCGTCGGCGGCCGCCGGGCCGGCGATCTCGACCCGCCACAAGCAGCGGCCGGCGAGCGCGCGACCGGCAAAGACGTGCGAGCAGCAGATCGCCTCGCGCACGGGCCCAGGCAGGTCGGCGGCGGCGAGCACGCCGTAGCCGGCGAAGCCGGCGGTTGAAGCCGCGTCGCCGCCGAGGAAGGCGAACGCCCCCGGCGCGGTGGCGATGCGGCCGGCGACGTCGGGCAGCGCCGGGTCGAAGGCGCCGAGCAGCGCGCCGGCGGCGGCGGCCGGCAAGGCGACGTGCAGGGTGCGGGAGGTCAGGTCGGTCAGCGCCTCGCCGCCGAGCGTCACGCGGAACCCGCCGGCGACCGGCGCGATGGCGGTGACGGCGCGGCCGAGGCGCAGGGCCGGACCGAGCGCGCGCCGGCAGGCCTGCGGCAGCTCTTCGTTGCCGGTGCGGAAGGTCAGCGGCTCGGGGTCGACCGGCACCGGCAGGTTGCCGGCCGGCGTGCGCAGCCAGCCCCTGCGCGCCGCCGGCAGGCAGGGCAGCGGCGTCGGCGCCTGCGACAGCGCGGCGAGCAGCGGCGCCAGGTCCGCCGGCGCGAAGGCGAACGGGCCGAGTTCGCAGACGTAGCCGTTGGTGCGCTGGGTGCGGATCGCCCCGCCCGGTGCGGGGGCCGCGTCGACGACGAGCAGGCGGCCGGGGCCGGCGGGCGGCTGCGGGGTTGGCGCCGCCGACGATGCTCCGGCCAGCGCGGCCGCCGACGCCCGCGGGGTCGTCGCCGCTGCGGCGAACTGCAGCGCGGCGGTCAGTCCGCGCCCGCCAGCGCCGAGGACGAGCACTTCGAGGTCGCTGTCGGACATGGAGTGCGGCCCAGAAATGGCAGGAGGCGGGCACTGCCCGCCTCCATGGCCTACGCGATCAGGATCGCGCGCTGGGTGGTGTCCGGCTCAGAACACCAACTGGAACGCGACGCCGAGGATGTAGTCGGTCGTGTCCTTGCTGTTGGGCGCCGTCGGATCGTTGTCGCGCTTGGTCAGCTCGAACTGCGTCTTGCAGTTGTGGCCTTGGTAGAGGGCGTCGAGGACGACCGAAACGGCGGTCGTCTCGGCGGCATTCGCAGCCGCCTCCGAGTTGTCGACGAAGCTGGTGCGCAGGCCGAGTGCCCAGCGCAGGGCCGAGTCGCCCGACTTGTTCAGGGCGTACGTGCCCTGCACATAGTAGCCGTCGATCGTGACGTCCTTCCCGTTGGCGGCGTCCTCCTGCTCCGACGAGGTGTAGTACTCGCCGATGACCTGGAAGCCCTGGACGCTCCACGCCGTGTTGACGTTGATCGCGTCGGTCTCGACGTCGACGCCGGTGGCGATGGTGTTGTCCTTGGCGAGGCC
>Ga0194121_10001414_pt1 | contig 40897 bp, 20 predicted proteins | sample TA2MahCa50mmetaG_FD_148609 | JGI IMG/M metagenome (GOLD analysis project Ga0194121, IMG submission 148609) | Freshwater microbial communities from Lake Tanganyika, Tanzania - TA2015020 Mahale Deep Cast 50m | ecosystem: Environmental > Aquatic > Freshwater > Lake | place: Tanzania: Lake...
ACCTGTATCTTAGCCATATGAACAAAACCACTCAAACCACCATGACAACCTACAACGGCTGGGCTAACTACGAAACCTGGAATGCTGCTCTGTGGATTGGCAATGATGAGTTTCTGTATAACACTGCAAAGGCTTGTGTGACCTTCTGTGGTGACTCTGAGACCCCATGGGCTAAGTTCGTTCGTTGTATGACTGAGGGCCAGATTGGTCGTCATCTGATGCAAACTCCTGATGGGGTTAGCTGGGATGATGACAAGATCTGTGATGTGGAGATGAATGAAATGATGAGTGATCTTTGATCTCATTCGTGTATACTTTCCAACACACCTTCGCTAACAATCTCATGACCAACATTGACATCTCCAAAGCAAGCAAACTGGATCTCCTGGTTGCTGATGTGCAGGGGCAGATTAAATACACTGTGCTCCCCACCCGTAAAGCTCGGAAATCTGAGCTGATCATGAGCCGCACGAATGGCCCTCGGACTAACACTAACCGTCGCGGTCAGGCATACAATGGGCATGCCACACATGCACAGAATGCTGTCACTGAGGGCAACGGTGCAGCATACTTCAAGACCAGCGGCTGATGGAGTAGATGTAGCGTCCCCTTGAAGGCTTATGAGCACTTAAGGGGACACGAATACACCTTGGACGAGCAGCAGTTCTCGTGTAATCTGGCGCAGTTTGAGCAGCGATTTTGTGCGCGGTTTATGTTGGCGCGGGGCGCGGTGGCCCCCGTATATAAAAACGCTAAACTACCCTAATCTATAACGACCCCAAAAAGCGCTCATAAAGCCTCTCGTATTCAAAATTTTTTTTGCCGGCCATAAATTACTATAGGGAACACATAAGAATTTCCATGTATTACAAGAAACTTGATATTAACGACTTTGAGAGTATTCAAGAAATCATAAGTCCTTATGTACTTCAGTTTATAAATCGAAGCGAAAAATTATTTTACAATTTAATTCCGGAAGAAAATCTTCAAGAATTTAAAAGAGATATTCCGGAGTTATTTGAATGTATTCATAAAGAATTGAACTCTGAAGTTGTGTTTGCATCATATCTTTTTGTAGATGTAGATACTCATGTTCCGATACACACAGATGCAGGTAACTCATCAATTACAAAAAGAATTCGATTAAATTGGCCTATTTTGAATGGAGAGAGTGCAGAAACAATTTTCTATCAAAAGAAAAATGAAAGTGTCGAGGGCGTACTTCATTCTCATGTATGGGGAACGGGGACATATTATGACCTAAATGATTGCGATGAAATGGATAAATATGTCTTAGATATTCCCACATTAATGAATGTCAAAGAACTTCATGGCGTTCGAATTTTAAATCACGAATTACCAAGAATTTTACTCTCAATGAGATTATCAAATGAAGAAGAAATCTTCCAAAAATATTTCTAAAATTAAAACTCTATCTTCATTCAAAGGTGTACCTTTTAATGATACTCTTGAAAGTTTTTTGGATACACATCAAATCAGTGAAGATGTTGAATGTTATCAATTATTGTTTTGCCCTTATGGAAATGGAACATCTTTTGCAGATTTAAATAAAATTGAATTTAGTAGTAGAGTTGTGATTTTAAATATTATGGATTCATTGATTGATCAATACGATAATCTCGATATAGAACAAATCACGCAATTTTGTAAAAATCATTCAGAACATAATTTTATCATATTCAATATTCATTTAGATCTTCAACAACAGTTTAATATTCCTAATTTATATTTTGATACAATCATACCTACAAGTTATGCAAGTAAATTTTTTCCTGTTGAAAAAAAAGAAATCTCAAATCGATGGATATCATTAAATCGAAATACTAAATTACACAAAGTTTTAGCAGTATGTTATTTGTTGTCTAAAGATTATTATCGAAACGGTGATATTTCATTTAAGATGGATGTACAAACACTTTCAAGATTTCATCAATATAAAAATATAGCAAAGGTAGCAACATTATCGAATGAGTTAAAAAGGAATTTGATGAAAGGTTTTATACGATTTAAAGAAAAAGATTTTAATTTATTATCCATCGATGACTTTGCAAAAAGTGATGATCGAGTTGCAGATAATTACAATACAAATATAAAGCCAGTTTATGAAAATATTGGAATTGAAATTATACCTGGATCGATCTTTTTTGAAAAATCTCCATTACTCAGCGAAAAAGAACTTCAACCCATCTATGGTCAAAATTTTCCAATCTATTTGAATGGTCCTGGAATGGTAAAAGGAATTAAAAAGTTTTTGGATATTGATATATTTGATGATATTATCGATCATAGTTATGATGAGATTGAGAATCCATTTGAAAGACTTGCGGCTGCAATTGATCGAAATGAAGACTTATTGAATGGATCAACAAATATCAGTGAGTTATGGCATGATAATGAAAAAAGATTCAAAGATAATATAGATCGAGTTGACAATTTTATGCATGATCAAACATGCCAAAAAACATATAATCATGGTAAAATTAAAAAAGCTTTAGAGCATTTTAAAGTTTCAGTTGCAGATAAAGTATGATTTTAGAAAATGATAAACCAATTAAATTTATTGGTTATCCAGAATCTTCAATGGTGGAAACAGCATTAAATTTTGTTTCACCGGAATCGAAGAATCAAACAGATGTAATTACTCCAGAATCATTTTTAGAGTTAACCAATAAATCCGATTATCAATATCTTGTTGCATTTTGCATTGATACAGATCTAAGAAAAATTATTTGTGATGAAATTGATAATTTGAATTTAGATTGTATTACATATGTACATGATACTTGTTTAGTTCCAGAAACCTGCAAATTAGGCAAAGGTGTGCTCATTGGTGCATTTAGTTCAGCGTTATATGCAAGTGATATTGGAAATCATTGTTGGATTGAAAGTTATTGTTTAATTGCACATCATGTAAACATGGGCCGGTGTTGTGTTTTGCATTCTGGAGTTGCTATCGCAGGTAAAACAAATATTGGAGAAAATTGTACATTTAAATTTAAATCTTCAGTATTGAGTAAAACAACAATTATTGATGATGTCACCGTAGGTGCATATAGTAATGTAACCAAAGATATTACAAAGCCAGGAAGATATCTTGGATCTATTGCTCGATATGTTCCAGAACAAAATTAAAAAAATAAAAATCATATATAATGTTTGAAATGAATCATTAAATACATGGAACTTAAATTGGATTATCAGGAAAAAGATTTACTGATCGACTGTATTCAATATCGTCTTGATGTCGATAAAGTCTTAGTAATTAACGAATCTCTCAAAAATGAAATTGAAGATTTGTTATCAAAAATTGACGAAGAATGTCTCTAATCTAACACTCTAAATAAATCAGAAACCATTGCATGATTTGATTTGTAGTGGTAGAATAACAACATTGCAATTCTAATTTTATGTCTAAAGGATTTACGATTAAAGCTACAGCTCCAACTCCAAAGAAAAGTGAAGAGGACTTTGATCTTGAAGCTGCAAAACAAATGATTCGTGGTAAAGCCATTGTTTTTTGCCTTCCAGGTCGCGGTTGTTCTTATACCTTTTTAAAAGCATTCGTTCAACTTTGTTTTGATCTTGTACAAAATGGTGCAAGTATTCAAATTTCCCAGGATTATTCTTCCATGGTGAACTTTGCTCGTTGCAAATGTCTAGGTGCAAATGTTCTTCGTGGTCCAAAACAAGTTCCCTGGGATGGTAAATTGAATTATGATTATCAACTCTGGATTGATAACGATATTGTATTTGATACCGAGAAATTTTATCGTCTTGTCGCAATGGATAGGGATATTGCAGCAGGATGGTATATGACTGAAGATGGTCATACAACTTCTGTTGCTCATTGGCTTGAAGAAGACGATTTCAAGAACAATGGTGGAGTGATGAATCACGAGACCGGAGAGACCATGCAGAAACGCCGTAAGCCCTTTACGGTTGACTATACGGGGTTTGGTTGGGTTCTGATTAAGAAGGGTGTATTTGAGTCTCTAGAGTATCCCTGGTTCGCTCCGAAGATGCAAGTCTTCGATTCTGGCGAAGTTCAAGATATGTGTGGTGAAGATGTGTCCTTCTGCCTTGATGCGATTAAGGCTGGTTTTGAAATCTGGTGTGATCCGAAGATTCGCGTAGGACATGAGAAGACTCGTATTATCTGATAAGAGTCCTTAACTCCTAGAGACTGATGTTCGGCGCGTTTAAAAGACAATTTCGGCGCGCAAATAAAACCAATTGTGAGGTATTAGAGAAATGGCAGTAAAATCAAAAGGTGGATTAAATAAAAGTGTAGGTTATATACCTGGAAAACCCAAACTGACTCGTCAAGGTATGGGAACTGGAACTAAATATGCTGCAACAAGCCGTAACAAGGCTCGTAAACCTTATCGAGGACAAGGAAAATGAGTAAAACTCAAAGAACAGTAAGAGAGGGCAATCTTTGCCGACCAGATAAAAGATATAAAGGTATTAAAACCCAAGCAAAAGCAAATAAAGGCAAAAAGTCTAAATAATTTTAAGTTATTATTTTCACCACAATGTCAGAAGACCTAAATCCAAAACTAGGACCAAATCTTGCAGATGCTCCTGAAACTCCTCCAGTAGATGCTAAAGTTTTTGGTTATAATGTTGCACAACAAGTAAGAAGTAATTACGTTTCTAAGCCAAATCCAAATTCTCCTCTTGCAGCAGGATAATTATGAATGAAAAAGAAGCTTATATTTTATCATGGGCTAAAGATGTAGCTAAAGAAAGAGAAGAACTTGGAGGATTCTCTGTTTGTCCTTATGCTTCTAACTCTAAAAATAAAATTATTGAGTGTCCAATTGATGATATTGTACCTGAACCAGGTTATGATGTCATCATTTTTATTGTAGATGACTTTTGGAATTTAACTCAAGTTAAGAAATGGGTAGATATCTATAATGAAAAGTTCCCCTACTACACATTTTTTGAAGATTGTGCGTCTCAACCTACTTTTATCAATGGGGTTCAAACAAATAATAAGAAATTTAACTTAATTTTGTGTCAATCTAAGGTAAAATTGAGCAAAATTCGCAAAAAATTAGCAAAAACTGAGTATTATACTTATTGGAACGAAGAATATCTTAAAAAAATACTTGGTGATGAGTACGAATCGGTAATGACAGACGAAATTTCGGGATAGCAACCCCGTAAAAAGTTCTGATTTAACAAATCAGGAGCTAAAATGTCAAATTTACCAGTCGATAGAGACTCGAATTACATGAAGGAAACGTGGGGGACCACAAAATTGATCACTGATTATGGATCTGACGATTTTTTGAAGAAAATTGAAGATTTAGAAGCAAAATTAGTGACTTTCGAAGGTAAAGATTATAGCGGACACTATACTTATGGGTATGGGTTCTTCTCTGAGCGGATAAAAACGCAAAATCAACTACATGAGCAGATTCGTAATGATGAAGATTATGATGATTGGTCATACGGAACTGAACCAACCTATGGTAAAAAGTGGTAAAAGGTCTTATACATATAATAAATACCCTTAGTTTGAGTGATGAGAAGGATTTCTAGAAAATTTAGAGACATTAGTCTTTCATTTACTAGAAATCCTGTAACTAATGATATTTTATCATTAAATGATGCTGATGCTATTAAAAAATCTGTAGTTAATCTAGTTAGAACTAGAATTGGAGAAAAATTTTTTAATAGTCTTATAGGAACTAATATTGAAAGTTCAGTTTTTGAACTTCAATCAATTCCTTTAGCTAGATCTTTACAAATAGATATTGAAATTTTGCTTAAGAATTTTGAACCAAGAATTAAAATATCTTCTGTTGAAGTTAGTTATCCAGATTATACTAATGAATTAAATATTGCAATATCTTACGATGTTATTGGATTATCAATTCCTCCTCAAACAGTAGACTTCATATTACAACCAACTAGAGTCTAATGTCATTTAATCAATTCACAAATTTAGACTTTAACGATCTAAGAATACAGATCAAAGACTATTTGCGAGCAAATAGTGAGTTCACCGACTTTGATTTTGAAGGATCTAATTTTTCTACACTAATTGATCTCTTAGCATACAATAGTTATATTACTGCCTATAATACGAATATGGCAGTAAATGAAACTTTCTTAGATAGTGCAACTCTTAGAGAAAATGTTGTTTCACTGGCTCGTAATATAGGTTATGTTCCTAGGTCAAGAAGATCTTCAAGGACAAAAATAAGTTTCTCAGTGGATATGAGAAACAATAACAATTCTAGAACAGTTACTGTTTATGCAGGCACTATTGTATTAGGGGCTGTAGTTGGTGGCAATTTTATATTTTCAATTCCAGAAAATGTAACCACTCCTATAGAAGGTGATGGATTTGCACATTTTAATAATTTAGAAGTATATGAGGGGAGATATTTAACTAGTACTTTTATAATGGATTATTCCCAAAAAAATCAAAGATTTATTTTACCAAATCCAAATATTGATACTACTACTATTAGAATTAAAGTTACAGATCAAGTTACTGAAATTTATACAATTTATAATAATATTTTAAACATTAATAAAGACTCTAGAATATTTTTGATTCAGGAAGTTTCCGATCAAAAATATGAAATTAGATTTGGGGATGATATTTTAGGAAAAAGACCTCCAGATGGAAGCAGAATTGAAGTTAGCTATATTGTTACGAGTGGTACTTCTGGTAATGGTGCAAATAATTTTACTTTTGCCGGAATATTGAAAGATAATAATCTTGAAGAAATTTCTTCTGGAGTTTCTTTACCTCTTACTGAGTTTCCATCACAAAATGGTGATGAAATTGAAAATATTGATTCAATTAAATATTTGGCTCCAAGAGTTTATGCTTCTCAGTATAGAGCAGTAACAGCAAATGACTATAAGGGATTGATACCGTACATATATTCAAATGTTGATTCTGTGACTGCTTATGGTGGAGAAGAGTTGGATCCACCTGAATATGGTAAAGTATTCATTTCTATAAAACCAAGAAATGGGCAATTTTTATCATCTTTAACAAAACAGGAAATATCCAGATCATTAAAACAATATTCAATAGCTGGCATTAAGCCAGAAATTGTTGATTTGTCATATTTGTATGTTGAAATAGATTCTTCCGTTTATTACAACGTAAATAGGTCTACTCGTCCAGAATCTATCAGAGGAAAAATTTTAAATACTTTAACAACATACTCAAAATCTTCTGATGTTAATAGTTTTGGCGGAAGATTCAAATATAGTAAGGTTGTTGGATTAATTGATGATTCCGATAAGGCAGTAACATCGAATATAACAAAAGTTAGAATGAGGAGAGATTTAATTCCAAAATTAAACACTGCTGCAACATATGAGTTATGTTTTGGAAATAGAATACATATTAAAAAAAATGGATACTCCATTAAATCAACAGGATTTAAAATATTTGGAACTTCAGAAATAATTTATATGGCGGATGTACAAGTACAAGATAGTGCAACAGCGGGAACATTAGATACATCTAAAACGACAAATTTTGGAAGAATATTCTTTTTTAAATTGACAAATAATGTTCCTACGATAGTTACTGCAAATGCTGGAACTATTGATTATAAAAAAGGAGAGATACTTTTGAATGTGGTAAATATAATAGATTCAACTACAGAGAGTGGAGTAATCGAAGTTCAAGCTATTCCCGAATCCAATGATGTTATTGGATTGAAAGATTTATATCTTCAAGTTGATATACAAAAATCAGTGGTAAATATGATTGAAGATAGTATTACCTCAGGTGAAAATATTTCAGCTACACAATATGTTTCAACATCAAGCTATCTAAACGGACAGTATACTAGATAAAATGTCAGAAATTAAAAGAGTAAAAATTGATTCTATAATAGAATCTCAAATTCCCCAATTTCTAAGTGAAGACTCTCCATTATTTGTTGAGTTTTTAAGACAATATTACAAATCTTTAGAACATCAGTCTGGAACGGTTGATTTAGCTTCAAATATAAACAAGTATAAAAGTACAAGTGAATTCAACCCACTAAAATTGGTTGCGGCAACTGAATTAAGTAGTAATCTATTGACATATGACACCACTATAACAGTAGATAGTACAGATGGTTGGCCAGATACATATGGATTATTAAAAATTAATGATGAAATCATCACATATACTGGTATAACGACAAATACGTTTACTGGGTGTATCAGAGGATTTTCTGGAATTGATTCTATAGAATCTTTTGAAAATTCTGAATTTTTAAATTTTTCTAAAACTTCAGCAACTGAACATTCTTCCGGATCTGAGGTTATTAATTTAAGTAATTTATTTTTACTTAAATTCTATGAGAATTTTAAGTATGAGTTTTTCCTTGGATTTGAAAATAGAAATTTTGATGAAAATGTTTCGATAGAAAATGTACTTTTAAATGCAAGAAATTTTTATATTTCAAAAGGTACAGATTCTTCTTATAAATTTTTATTCAAAGTATTGTATGGAAGTGATATTGATGTAATAAAACCAAATGATTTTACATTAAAACCATCTTCAGATACTTTTTTTGTTACTAAAAATATTCTTGTAGAGAAAATTTCTGGAGCAGATCCAGTAAACACTAAAGGAAACTTTTTATTTCAAAATACTGGTATTTCAACCGCAACCGGTTCTATCTTTAATATAGAATTCAGACCAGTATCAGGTAAAAATTTATATGAAATTTCTTTAGATTCATCTTCCCTCTCTGGAACTTTTCGAGCTACAGGCCAAACAAAAATACTTGAAGATGTTCAAGTGGGAGCTAACAATATTATAGTTGATTCTACTGTTGGATTTGAAAAATCTGGAAAAATTTTAGTCAAACCCGAAAATTCAGACTTTATAGAAATTTTTTATACGGATAAAACTTCCACCCAATTTTTAGGAGTAACTGGTGTAACAAAAAAATTAAATTATGGGCTTTTCTTAGTAGAAGATAAATTTGCTTATAGTTATGTTGGATTTGGAAATACTTCTAAAGTAGAATTTAGAGTCGTAAATGTTATTCAAGATATTGATTATAAAACTACTAATAATCTAAGAGTAGGGGATAAAATTAAATTATCTTCTTTTGGTAAAAATTTATTGGATGATGTGAGATTTAATTCATGGATATACAATATTCCAACAAAACATGATGTTGAATTATCTGAACAACAAAGTTCAAATAAGTTTAGATTTACTCTATATGATAAAATATCTGCATATAACCAAGAGAAAATATTAGTTTTTGATGAAAACTCTAATTTTGTTCAGGCTGAAATTATAGGCATCGAGTTTCCTATTTCTGATCAGATTAAAAAATATTCCAATCAAATATTGGTGCAACTTACACAAGTAGGTATAAATGTAAATAAAATTAAATGTATACAAAAAACAATTAATAAATCAAATCACTATACTAATTATTTTCCTGATATTGTAAAATATCCTACTGGAGTTCAAAATAGTTATTTGGGTAAAGATAATAAGTATTTTTATGTGACTTCTTCGGGACTGCCAAATTATACAATTTACGTGACCGATGATAAAAGAACCGTACAAACGTTTGTACAATCAAATAGACCTGCAGAATTTCAAGGATTTACGTCAACTTTTTATGTTCCAAGTCATAACTATTCAAATGGTAATTTAATATTTTATAATACAAATAATTTTAATTCTTCTGGAATATCCACCGGTTACTACTATGTCACTTCTGTTGATCCAAACAATATAAAACTATCATTTAGTAAATCAGATATTTTTTCCAAGAAATATCTTGAAGCTAAATCAGGAATTTCTTCAGATACTATAGTTATTGGTGGATTCGCAAATAAAACTTTAAATCACCAAAAAATTCTTAAAAAGTTTCCATTTACTCCAACAAAAGTTTCTTCTGCTGACGATATTAGTAAGAGAACTACAAATAACAAACAAGTAGGTTTAATGGTAAACGGTGTTGAATTATTATCTTCAACATATTATGATGAAAATATTTTTTACGGACCTATAGATTCTATAGATGTTACTAATAAAGGAGTTGGATATGATGTTGTAAATCCTCCTACTATTGAAATTATAGATTCATCAGGACTCGGCGCAAAAGCTCATGCAAATCTATCAGGTAAAGTTGAAAAAATAAAAATAATCTCTCCAGGAATAGGATATCAATCTAAACCCAAAATTAATATTTTTGGTGGTAATGGAGCGGGTTGTTCATTAGAATCGAATTTAGTGAAATCAAGATTATCTTATGGATTTAAATCAGAAATAAATGTTGACGATACAAATAATATTATTTCGTTCTTAACAAATATTGCTTTTGAAGATGGGGAAGAGATAGTATATGATTCAAATACTAATTTAGACGTGCCTGGATTAGTAAATGGGTCATCTTATTATGTTGGAATAGTAAGTGATAGTAAAATTAAACTTTATACAACAAAAGAAGAATCTCTAAAGAAAATTAATGAAGTTAATATTATTGGAGTTAGTTCTGGATTTCATTATTTTAGTACCTTAAAAAGTAAAAATACAATAACCGAGATTTATGTTAAAGATCCTGGACAAGGATATTCAAACAGAAAAGTAAAAGTTTTATCGGTCTTATCATTTGATAATGATACTATTGGAATCAATACTTTTGATTCATATGTTTTTGCTCCAAATCACGGATTTTCAGATGTTGAACTTGTTACTTATTCTACTACGGGAACACCAATATCTGGACTCAATACTTCCCATTATTATTATATAAAAGTTTTAGATGAAAATAAATTTAAACTTTCTTTCGCTGGAGTTGGAATTTCCAGTTTAACCACTGATAATTATGTAAATAAAAAATATATTAAATTTGAGTCTCTTGGAGTCGGAACACATATTATTGGATACCCGCCTATAACAATAAGTGTAGAAGCTACTTCTTCTTTGGGATCCACATCTATAATTTCTCCGATCTTAAAACCGGTAGTTCTGGGACAAATAGAAGATATTTATTTGGAAACTGGTGGGGTTTCTTACGGATGCACAGATATAGTAAATTTTCATAGGAGACCTTTTGTAGGAGTATCTAGTATAAAATCTGAAGCTTCCTTGGTTCCTATTGTTGTTAATGGTAAAATTGTGGATGTTAAAATAACCAATGGTGGTAAAGGGTATAGGGAAGACTCTGATATTATCATTACAGGTGATGGAGATTTTGCTAAAATTGAACCAATTATTAATTCTGAAGGAAAATTAGTTCAAACCAATATAATTGATGGTGGAGTTGGATATGGCATATCAAATACAAGTATAAGACTGGAAAATAGAGGAAAGAGTGCAAAGTTTTTGGCAAATCTAAAACAATGGAAAGTTGATCAAGTAGTAAAATTTCAAAATTATACCAATGAAAACGATGATTCTATTCTTTTAGACCCTCAAAATCAAGAGTTAGGACTGCAAGTTTGTTCATACTACATTCCAAAAAAATTAAGATATCAACTTTCTGATAATTTTACTGCATCTAATAAAGAAACTTCAGGAGAACTGCGACATTCTCCTATATTTGGATATGCTTATGATGGAAACCCTATATATGGACCTTACGGATATGGAAATGCTTCTGGAGGAGCAATACGACAAATAAAAACTAGTTATGTATTAAAAGCGGTTACAGATCCAGATATTAGACCATCTAGTTTTCAAGCAGGATACTTTGTTAATGATTATGTGTATGATGGTTCTGGAGATCTTGATGAACATAATGGGAGATTTTGTGTAACTCCAGAATATCCTGATGGAGTTTATGCATATTTTTACAGTGTTGATATTGACATTTCTAAAGTAGCAAAAAATAGATATCCATATATTGTTGGACCAACATTTAATAATATACCATTAGAAGAAAACTTTTTACCAATATATAATCAAGGATATGACTTTTTTACAAATGAAGTCACAAGAAATGTAGGACCATACTATTTAAATTATTCAAGATCATCTTATGGACTCATAGATAATGTTTCCGATAATTATAAACAAGAATTTCAAATTACAAATTTAAATTCTGGAACAATACAAGACGTTTCAATATTTTCTCCTGGCCACAATTATAAAGTAAATGATTTGATTCTTCTGGATAATAAAGGTTCAGGTGGAACTGGAGCCAATATTGTAATATCAAAATTAAAGGGAAAGGAAATTAAAAATATCTCCGTACAATCGAAATCTTTTTCAAATGTAGTTTTTGTCCCCAAATATAATCAGATTGAAGCACAATTTGATACACCTCATCAATTTTATAATTTAGAACCAGTAACTATTTCTGGAGTTTCTACAATATCTGCAATTGAGTTAGAAGGTTTATATAAAATTAATGTTAATGATAAGGTAGTTCAATTAATAGAAAGTATTCCTACACAAGCAGTCACTGGAATATCTACTTTTATAAAAGTAAAAGATATTTCTGGTTTTTCTGTAAATGATTTTATTGGAATAGGAACAGAAACGTTGTTAATAACTGGAATTTCTCCACAAAGATCTGGATTCTTTGTGAACAGAATTTCCAATACGGGAGTTCATACTTCTGGAATAGATGATGTTGTTCTTCTTCCTAAGAAATTTACCTTTAAAACTGAAAATCCAATAGCTGGAGTCTTTATTCCCAATACAACTACATTTTTCGATCCAAAAGAATCTGTTGGAACAGGATTTTCTGGAATAACTAGGACTGTAGTTGGATTAGGAACCACTTCTTTTGAATCTAGATTCATACCTGCAAAATCAATTTATTTACCAAACCACAAATTCTACACAGGTCAACCCCTGACATATAATGCTGGACTTAGTGGAACACCCTTGTATATCAATAAGGTTGGTTCTGGAGTATCTTTTACTATTGTTAATAATCAAACAGTTTATGCTGTAAATCTAGGAAAAGATTACATAGGTATATCAACAGTTGGGTATACAACTTCTACAGGTATAGGTACAGATTTGGCCTGTGTAGAATTTTGGAACATAGACCAAGCTTTTGGAGTTGTTGGATCGGCACATTCACTTACAACTCAAAATCAAAATCTTACTGCTAGTGTAAACAGAGTTTCTGGAATTGTAACCACATCGGAAAACCATGGTCTATCTGTTGGTGACCAAGTTGAGTTTAAAATTCTAAGTACTTTAACTGAATCACATAAATTATTTTTTGATAAAATTAATAGAAAAGTTTTAATTGGACAATATACTTTTAATAATTCAAACGTTTCACTTTCAAATAATTCTATAAAAAATACTTCTTTCCGAAATATAAAAAATGGAACAAAAGTTGTTTATTTTGCTGATAATCCATTAGGTGGATTAACAAATGGAAGAGTATATTATATTTTTAAAAAAGATGTAGATATTATATCTTTTTGTGAATATGAAAGTGATATCTTCATTTCTAAAGAAATTGATATAACATCTCCTTCATCTGGAGGTTCACAATCAATAAAAATTATTAATCCACAAATAACTCCTTACAAGGGATCTATAATATCTTTTGATTTGTCTGATGCCTCACTATCTGATATGTCACTTGACTTTTATGTTGATAGCAATTTCACTAGAAAAATAGAATTTATTGGACTTTTTAACGATGGATTTGCTATTACGAGATCTGGAATTCCAGGACAAACAAACGCTTCAATAACTATTAACACAAATGTTAATGAGTTTCCAAAAGTTTTATATTATAAATTAAATCCAATAAGTCCATTAGATCAATCTAAAAATCAAATATCAACTGATGAAGAAGTAGTATCGTTCAATAAAATTACTGTAATCGAACATCAATTAAATACTAAAATTAATATAGATTTAATTAATAGTGACAATGCTTTTTCTTTTAATTCAGTAAAGAATTTAACTGATACTGAACTACAAATATTACCAAGTGCAAATATAAGTTATACCACTACATCTGAAAATGCAGATGGTCCTATTGAAGATGTAAAAGTTAATTTTGGTGGTAGAGGATATTTAAAATTACCAACTATTTCTAGGATTGTATCTGATTCCGGAAACAATGCTGTTCTTAAGTTAATATCCAATGATATTGGAAAAATTGAAACATTAACAAGAATAAAAGATGGATTTGATTATCCTACTGACCCAACTTTATCTGCACAATTATCCTCAATAATAGTTTGTGGAATAAAAAATATACGAACAATTGATAAAATAGAAATTTTAAATGCGGGTAAAAAATATAATACAGCTCCTGTTTTATTTGTAAAAAATGGTGGAAATATTGAATTAAAATCATCTATTAGTGGAGGGTCTATAGTTAAAGTTGATATTATAAAAAATTCCACATCTCTTAGTTCTCCATTAGAAATAATTCCAATTTATAATTCCAATGGATATGAAATAGATGCTTTCACTATATCTGGTAATGACGTAACGATAGAACTATTAAATACACCAATTTCATATCCATTAGTTAATATTGGATATGGATCAACTATAGTACAGTTTCCATTTTCAATTGGGGATAAAATTTTTATTGAAAAATGTACTCTAACTAGTCAAACTAGTGGACTAGCAAATTTTAATTCCTCATCATATGATTATACTTTCTTCACTGTTACTGGAGTAAGCACTTCAAATAATACCATAACTTATAGTATGTCTGGAATATCCACTGGAAGTTTCGGAACATATGATGATGAAAGAAGAGGTTACGTAATTAATAAAAAAGATATGGCTTCTTTTGAAATGGTCTTAAAAGACGATGTTACATATCAATCTTCTGAGAAGGTAGTTTCGCCTGGATTTAGTGGTAGAATAATGGAAAACGGGTGGGATGATAAATTAAATCAGATGAGAATTATCGATTCTTCTGGAACCTTTAAAATAGGAGATTCATTATTTGGAGAAACTTCAAAAATTACCGGTGTTGTTGAGTATCTTAGCTCTTTTGAACTAAATTCAACATTAGGTGCAATTAGAGATAAAGAAAATTCTTCAAATAACGATGGTATTTTAAATGAGTTTCAACAAAGAATTTCTGATAATTTTTATTATCAGAAGTTTTCTTATTCATTAAGAACTAATGTTCCATATTCAACATGGAGAGAATCTGTAAGATCAATCGTTCATCCATCTGGATTTCAAGAATTTTCAGATTATACTTTATATACTCAACCAACTTCTAATGAAGTTTTAGTAGGTATTTCAAAATCGGAAAATATGAAACCCAAATTATTGGGTTCAAGTTCATCACTCTTATTTAATATTGATAGTGAAGTTGATTTTGCATCAATAAAAAATTATGCACTAGTTTATGAAGATGATCTTTATCCAGATGGATCTACAGATAAAATTTTCTTTACTGAAGGAGTTGAGCTCAAACCATATATTTTAAATGAAACAAACAAAGTATTAAGAATAGATGATATTAGCCCAGAATTTACTGGTACTACGGAAGTATATTTAAATGGTAGATATGCCGATGCTGCTTCTCTCTTAGAATTGAATAATGAATTTATTCAACAAGAAGTTCTGTCCTTTGTTCAATTTAATTATCCTAATATTGGATTAAGCACAACATATAATGTTAGTTACATAGTTGACGCTGTAACACATGATCTAAAATATAACTCCAATAATTTATCCGTAGAAGCTGGACTTTCTTATTGGAATGCCGGATATTCATATACTTCAGCTGAAACTGATCGAATTTTATTTGCTTATAATTATGTTAAATTTATTGGTCAATATATAATCAATAATCAAACTCCCCCAACACTGTATCAAACTGCTGTTGCACAAAAATTTAATTTTGAAATTATTCAAGATCCATTAAATGTTACATCTACAAAATTTAAAAATGCTCGCAATTTAATTTTACTCAATAAGAGAGAAATTCAAGACAGATCTTTATCGGCAGTTGCGGTTGGATTCCCAACAGGATTTTATTTCCCAGGAGATAGTCAAACTAATTCTAGATCACGATATTATCGTGCGTACCAATTGATACAAATTAATAGAACTGAAATTGTCAACACTGCATGGAATAATACAGTTGCAGTTTATCCAGCAATAGCTGCTACTGAAGTTTCCTGTAAACGAGATTTAGGATATTTGGTTGATGCTATCTCCCTTGATCTATTCACGGGCGGAAATGCTTATTCTCGTCTATTTGTATTAAAATATTTTGATAACGGATTGCCCATTGTAAACGGATTAGTGGGTGAGGTAGCTGAATCTACATTTGCATTCGGTCAAGCTCAGACTTTAATGAGAACTGCAGTTACAAATGGATTAACCTTAAAAAATTTAAACTCTACTCCTGGACCAACAATTTTTGGAGGTGGGGGTGGAAACGTAGCAATAACCTCAACCGCAGCTTGCACAGATGTACAAAATACCATTATAAGTTTGGTTGGAATAGTTAGTACTATTATTTCTGTTGGATCGACAGCAACTCTTCCCATCGCAAATCCTGGAACATATAATACAGGTGGACTAAAATGTTTTAGAGATCTTGGATATATTATAGATGGTGTTGCTCAAGATATTTCCTACGGTACTAATCAACACACAATTTATAATACTAAAAAATATTTTAATGGTGCTGGTGTTGCATTGACCAATGGATTAGTTGGAGAAGAATCTCAATCAATATTGGTGTTTGAAACTTCCAAATATTTTATGAAGCAAGCGATTACAAATCAGTTGTATGCAAGAAATTTGACTATAGAACCAGATCCTTTAACTGGGGTCAATACAACTACTAATTCATACTTAGATATCCAGACGAATATTAATACTCTAGTTGGTATTTTAACGGTTGCTATAGGTAATAGTAGTCTTTCTGGTATTCCAACTGAAAATTATGGAACAACTGATTGTGCTGATGTTAGAACTTCTTTAGGAAACTATGTAGGAATTATAACAACTATTATTGGATTAGGTACATCTTTTGCTCCAACTATGACATATCCGTCACTTACATTGGGTGGTGGAATAGTTGGACTTACTACCTTTAAACTGAAAAATAAAGGAACAAGTCTTTTTAAACATGTTTTTAATTCTGCATCTGAAAATGTAATTTCTCTTTCTAGTAATACACTGACTATTTTTAATCATAATTATCAAACAGGTCAAGAACTTGATTATAATTTCTCTGACGGAAGTCCAATAGGAATAGCTACAACTTCTTATGTTGGATCTGGTGCTACGGTGTTAATGCAAGTGCATAAACTAACAGGTACTGCAATTTTTGAAAATGGATATTCCGTTGCTATAACAACTTCAGTTACAGGAGTTTCTACAGTATTATCTCCAGTTGGACCAACTTCTAAACTGTATTTACAAGCTGTAGGACTAGGTACTGCTGGAATTGGAACTAATGCAAGATTTAATATACTTATAAATTATAATTCATCAACCGGACAACCAATTTCAACATCAGTCATATTGATGGAAGGTGGAAGAAGTTATTCTGTTGGACAAACCGTTTCTATCGCTGGAACTTATCTCGGTGGAGTGACACCAACAAACGATTTAACTTTTAAAATATCTTCAGTAGGACCTACAGGTATTCAAACTAGAGCAAATGAAACATACTTAAATGTTCCTTCTACAGATACAAATGGAGCAATTTTCAATGTAACGAGAAATGGTTCTGGATATGTATCAGTAGTTGATGTTGTCCAAGGCGGTGTGGGATATGCCACAACCTCTATAGTATCTATAGCCGGAACTTACCTGGGTGGATCAAGTTTTGATTTTGTAAGTTTCTCTCCGGCCGTTCTTGGATCAAAAATATTACCTAAAACTGTATTTGTATATAAGTTAAGTGATAATCAGTTTGGATTGCTTGGATTATCTACTAGTTCAACATTTTTAAATATAACTCAGTTAGGAATTGGATCACATAGTTTGAGTCTTAAAAATCCTAATGCAAATGCATTTATATCAATTGATAATATTGTTCAACCACCTTTATCTAGAACTTCATTAATTATTGGACTATCATCAGCAGTTTCTACTGCAACAACTACAATCTTAAATATTTCTTCAGGAATAACATCTGTAGTTGTTGGTGATGTTATTGCATTAAATAATGAATATTTAAATGTAAAAAATGTTTTATTAAGTCAAAATAAACTTGATGTAGAAAGAGGTTCTTTTGGATCTACTATTGGAATACACAGTGTTGGTATAGCTGGAACTGTATTTAAAGGTAAATTTAATATAGTTGGAGATACTATAATTTTTGCTACTGCACCATATGGACTAACTGGTCCAACAGGAGTTCAGACGGGATCATCATTCTCTGGAAGAGTTTTTTCCAGACAAATTAATGCGAATGAACCAAGAGATAAAAATATTATACTAGATGATATTTCAAATTCATTCACTGGTATAGCTGCAACTCAGTTTACTGTAAAGGTTGATGGTAACACGACCACGACATTATTTAATAATGTTAATAATAGTAGTAATATCAGCAATAATCCATTAATTTTTATCAATGGTGTTTTTCAAACTCCATCAGTTGATGTAACAGTTGAAAATTCAATAACTAACTCCTTGGCATTTCTAAGTGGAACTCCATCAGCAGGAAGAATTTCTGTAGTTTCGATAAGTACTTCTTTTGGATATCAACCAAGGTTAGTAGCATCAGCTGATGCAATAGTTTCTGCTGCCGGAACAATATCATCAATTGTTGTTAATGGTGGTGGTTCAGGGTATAGAAATGCTCCGCCAGTCAGTTTAGCTTCTACGATTGGGTATGGAGCAAGTTTGGTAGCATTTGTCGGTACAAGTGGAACAACTTTGGGAATTGTTACTTCTATAAAAGTTGTTACGCCTGGAATTGGATACACTATAACCTCGCCACCAACCGTTGTAATTGGAATACCTACTGGATATAGTAATCTTGGTTTAGCGTACACTGGAGGAACATCTGGCGTGGGCCAGCAAGCTAAAATAACAGTAGAGGTTGGTTCTGGATCGAGTATTATTGACTTCAAATTTGATAATCCTGGAATTGGTTATAAAGTTGGCGATAAATTAAAAGTGGTTGGGATACCAACGGTTCATAGTGGACCGTTAACAGAATTTGTTTTAACGGTAGATGTAGTAGAAACCGACTCATTTAGTGGATTTTATCCGGGTCAATTTATTAAATTCAATGATATCAGCAATTCTTTTAATGGATTTAGAAAGAAATTTACCCTAAGCACAGAAATTAATGGAGTGACTGAAATTATTAATTTAAGAACTCCAACTGGAAGTGATTTAGATATAACAAACAATATATTCATATTCTTAAATGATATTTTACAAGATCCTACGTATTCTTATACGTTTAGAGGTAGTAGAGTTATCTTTACTGAAGCACCGATAGCCGGATCAAAGTGTACCATTTTATATTACAGAGGATCTTCTGTAGATGTAAGTGAAATAACTCCACCGAAAACTATAAAAGAAGGTGATACTGTTACTATTCAAGAAAGTGCAACTGATATTTTTGATATACAACAATTTGATAGAGTTGTAAAAACTTTAACTTCTTCGGACCAGTTGGATACTTTCATTTATTCTAGTATTGGAATTGATGATGATGTTTCTAAATTTAGACCATTGACATGGAAAAAACAAAAACAAGATAGAATCATTTCTGGCACGTTGTTCTCTAAATCTAGACCTAGTGTACAAGCTAATATTTTTCCAAACGCGCATATAATTAAAAAAATAGAGGCTTCAGATGATGTAATTTATGTTGATAATGCTTTTCCACTATTTTCCGATCTTGATCAACTAAATGAAAATATTAGAGACATATTTATTACAGAAAATAGAACCGTAATAGATTCTATTGGTCAAGCAACAGTTTCGGGAGCATCAACAGTATCTTCAATAATTATTGCAAATGCTGGAGTTGGTTATGCAAATACTTTATCTCCCAAAGTTAGAATATCTACATCTTCTATAAAGAAAAAAGACCCAATATATAATTGGAAATATGTGAATATCAGCGGAATAACTAGTTCATCTGTATTTAATAATATATCATACGGAAATCAATTTGTAGCAGTGGGAAATAGTTCTTTATTTGCTTATAGTTTTGATGGTCAACTTTGGACTACTGGTAATGTTGGAGTTGGAAGCACTGTTAATTTGAAGTCTGTTAAAAAAGTTAGTATCGGATCCTCTGATATCATCTTAACAGTTGGTACTAAGGCAAAAATAGCTCAAGCTGTTGGATATAGTTCTACAATAACTTCTTGGGATCAAATTCCTTGTTTTGAAGAAATTACTCTAGTTGGAGTTGGTGTTATCGGCTATAATCCAACAACTTATAATGGGTCATTTAATTCTATAACTTATGGAAGTAATGGTTGGGTTGTAGTTGGAACAGGTGGATCTATATTTACTTCTTCTGGAATAATAACTTCAAGATTTGTAAGTAGATATTCCGGAGTTAATCAAGATTTGAATTCTATTGCTTATGGTAATCAGTATTTTGTCGCAGTTGGTAGTAATGGAACAGTTATTTCCTCTGATAATGGAACTTCTTGGGAAATTAACCAAAGTGGAGTACCATCATTCCAAAAATATAACGAAGTAATATTTGATGGAAGTAAATTTGTAGTTGTTGGTAATAATGGTACGATATTAAAATCTATCAATCGTACTCAATATCAAGTAGTTTCTAATAATATCAATTCTTCTGAAAATATTATAGACATAACTTACTTTGATGGGTTATATGTTGGTATTACTTCTGTAAATAAGATGTATTATTCTTTTGATCTTCAAAATTGGACTTATAGAAATACTTTGCAATCAAACCAACTTAATGATGCTTTATTTGCAAATAGTTTAGGTTTGGATGGCACATTTGTTGCTGTTGGGGCTGCTGGAACAATTATAACATCGACTCCTGTTTATCACGGAGCTACTGCTCAATCCGTAGTAACTAATGGTCAAGTATCATCTATTAATATAACAGATGGGGGATTTGGATATTTTAATTATGATATTCCAAGCGTTATAATAGAGTCTGAAATTTTTAAAAAAGAATTAATAAGGTCATTTAAGGTAAAAGGTGATTATGGAAACATCATCGGAGTAACTACTTTCTTAGCCGGAACACCAGGTATAGGAACAACTTCGCCAAAAATAGACTTTAGATTAAAATCTGAGACTTATGACAATAGTACTCTCGGTATTGGATATTCATCTCCAAATACTTTTGGTGTGACTGCATCTCAACTTCAAAAAGGAGATTATTTTGTTATTAGTCAAAGTAATGTTCAAACAGATGGAAGTTTAATAGGAATATCTACATTATTGGGCGGAATGAGTAACTATCCAAATTCTAAAATTGGAATAGCAACTAATTTCTTAGATGGAGTTTATATTGTTGAAAATGTAACAACTCCTTTTGCAGGAATAGTAACAGTTACTTGTCATTTTGCGCCAGATTCTGGAACATCAGTTTCAGTTTCCGATAGAGGAACTTATGATTCTAATACTTCAACTTTCTCTGGCATTAATACTAATGGTTTTTACGGGAGATATAGTTGGTCTAAACTTTATGATTTCCAAAATAGGTCACTATCTTTAGGTGGATCAAAATCTTTTGATGTGTATACAGATAATGGATTAACCGGTTTATCGACTTCTCCTAGGGTTATCAGAACAAGACCCAATTTAAGTAACTAAATAAAAAAAAGTCTAATTAAAAAATGCCTGCCATCATATCTGATCAGTTTAGAATCCTAAATGCAGAAAATTTTGTAAAGAGTGTCTCTGGTGTTGGAGATACTAGTAATAAATATTATACTTTTATTGGGTTGCCAAATTCTACTAGTGTTCAATCTGGTGGATCTCCAATCTGGATTAATAATACCCCTTCTCCACTAGATGGATTTAGAGAGGAAAATCAGATAAAAGAAAGTATTATTGCAATGAAACAAATTACTAGTCAAGATGTACGAAGACTGGTAAGAAAAGTTCAGTGGGTAAGTGGTAACACATATGAAATGTACAGACATGATTATAATGTATATAATCCCACCCCAGTAACTGGTAATACTAGTTTATATGAAGCAAATTATTATGTTGTTAATGAAGATCTTAGAGTTTATGTTTGTTTACAAAATGGAACAGATCCAGAAAATCCAAAAGGAAGGCCTTCTTATGATCAACCAACATTTATTGATCTTGAACCAAGAGCCTCGGGATCAAGTGGAGACGGATATCTTTGGAAATATGTTTATACGATAAAACCATCGGAAATAATAAAATTTGAGTCCATAGAGTATATACCAGTTCCAGAAGATTGGGGAGTGACCGGAGAAAGTATTTCTACTAAAAATAATTCCATAGATGGAAAAATTGAAGTTATTTTAATTTCTAATAGAGGAAGTAATTATCAACCAATTTCCACTTCATTTTCCAATGTACCAATACTAGGCGATGGAACGGATGGAAAGGCGACGATTACTATCGATTCTTTTGGAAAAGTTTCTGAAATTTTCGTTACAGAAGGTGGGAAAGATTATACTTATGGAACTATAGAATTTTTTCCTGGAGCTCCCGGAAGTGATATTAATGGACCTTTAGGTAAGTTAAGTAATACTGGTATTGGAACAACATCGAAAGCATCTTTTAATGTCGTTATTCCTCCTAAAGGTGGTCATGGGTATAATATTTACAGAGAATTAGGAGCTTATAGAGTTTTACTCTACTCTAGATATGAAACTTTAGATGCAAATCCAGATATCATTATTGGAAATGATTTTGCTAGAGTGGGAATAATGAGAAATCCTACTGTTGTTAATAGTGACGTAGAAGTTCTTAATGCCTCCTTAGTTAGTGGACTTAAAGGATTGAAATTAGCTGGAGTAACAACAAATACAACTTATGCTGTAGATTCTATTATTAAACAAACTGTTGGGTTAGGTTCTACCGCTATAGGATATGTTGCGTCTTGGGATCCAATCACAGGAGTATTGAAATACTATCAACCAACTGGATTAGCATCGAGTGAATCTGGATATAAAATTATTCCTTTTACATCAACACCTGTTGCTGGATATGGAATAACTATCAACTGTAATTCTATTATTGGACCAGCTTTATCTATAGATACTGGATTTATAGGTATTACTACCACAATAAATAATAGAATATATCAGTTAGGTCTGAACTTTGTTTCCGGAATTTCTTCAGCAGAATATAACGTAAAGTCCGGAGAAATAATATACATAGATAACAGGGCCCCAATTCCAAGATCTGCAAATCAAAAGGAAGATATCAAAGTTATACTGGAGTTCTAAAATAAAATGGCACAAAATACCAATCTTAACACATCTCCATATTTTGATGACTTTGATTCAAAAAAGAATTATCAAAAGGTATTATTTAAGCCAGGAACTCCCATACAAGCAAGAGAGTTAACAACTTTACAAACTATCTTACAAGATCAGGTTGAAAAATTTGGAAAACATTTTCTCAAAGAAGGTGCGGTTGTTATTCCGGGAAACATTGCTTACGATTCTCAATATACTTCTGTTCAGATAGATCCAAGTCATCTAGGACTTCCCGTATCAACTTATATTTCGTTTTTTACCGGTAAACAAATAAAAGGAGCTACTAGTGGCGTAACAGCAAAAGTAGAAAAAATAATAACAGATTCTGAATCAGAAAATAATAATTATACTTTGTACATAAAATATCAAAGTTCTGGAGAAGGAAGCTTTTCAACTTCAGTATTTCAAAATGGTGAAGATTTAGTATCAATTGAAACTATTGATTATGGTCTTGGCAGTATAAGACAAGATTCAACTTTTGCTACATGTATCATTAATAATTCTTCAACCATTGGATCTGCAGCCAAAATAGAGACGGGAGTTTATTTTATCAGAGGATTTTTTGTAGATGTTTTCGCAGAAACTTTAATATTAGATCAGTATAGTAATACACCTTCTTATCGTATAGGACTTAATATTAATGAACAAATATCAGTAGCATCACAAAATAATCAAGATCTTTTTGATAATGCTAGAGGGTTCTCTAATTTTGCTGCTCCTGGAGCGGATAGATTAAAAATATCTGTAAATTTGGCTAAAAAATCGTTAAATGATTTTAATGATGAAAGTTTTATAGAACTGATGCGAGTTGAAAATGGATTTTTATCTAGATTTGTAAAAAAAGTAGAATTAGACAAGTTAATTACTGATATATTAGCTAGAAGAACATATGATGAATCTGGAGATTATTATATAAAACCATTTGCGGTCGCAGCTAAAGAAGCACTAAACAATGGAATTGGTAATAACGGAGTATTTAATTTTACTCAACTAACTACACAAGGGAATATTCCAAGTGATGATCTGTTTAATTTACAAATATCTCCAGGTAAAGCCTACGTTAGGGGATATGAAGTAGAAACTATTAGTACAATTAACTTAGATGTTGATAAACCCAGAACTACGGCTTCAAATGACAATACTTCGATAACTATAAATTTAGGAAATCAATTAGAATTAAATAATGTATTTGGAACCACTAATGTTGGTTTTGGTACTACAAGTCAAGTAAGATTATTTTCAAATCGTACTAGTACTCAAGGGACAGCTTCTGGAATTCAAGTTGGTGTAGCAAGAATTTATGATTTAAAACTTAAAAATTCTTCATATACTAATAATGGATCAGTTTTTGAAACAGTTTTGTATGATATTCAAACTTATACATACTTAAATTTAAACACAACCATTACTCTGTCTACACCTGCATATATTGAAGGTAAAAATAGTGGAGCAACAGGATTTTTAGCTAAAAATGCCTCAAATACTAATGAATTAGTTCTTTATCAAACTACTGGAAAGTTTTCACTACAAGAAGCTATAATAATAAATCGTGTAGAAAACACCAGGATTATTAGTAAAGTAAATGATTATTCAATATCCGATGTGCATCAGATAGCTGGCACTGGATTATCTGGTAATATATTTACTGCAGACCCAATTTTAAATCAAAATATTTTATTAGCACCAGTAACCTCTGGATTTACTATATCTACAGCTAATTCTGGAATAAGTACCATCACAACTTCCAATATAAATTTTGGTATAGGAATTCAAACCGGAGATATAATTTCTTACACTAAACCCGGTGAAATTTTACCAACATACAATAGAGTAACTACTGTAAATGCTTCATCTAGGTCTATAATAGTTGAAGCAACCACTAATGTTGTTAATGTTTGTTCTGGAACTCTTCCAACTGGTCAGATAACCTCTAATGAAGTTTTTAAAGTAGTTTCAAGAATATTAAATTCTAGAGAAGCTTACTTGTATGAAAGATTAGAGCATAGAAATATATCATCAGTAGATCTTAGTTCTGGAAATTTAATTTTTAGAAAATCATATCCAGTAACAATATCATCAAACAGTTTTACTATAACTTTAGAATCGGATACTACTATAACGGCGGAACCTTTTGATGAAGAAGATTATACAATAGTTTATGCTAATGGTACAATTGAACCATTAGATGAAACTAAATTCACAATTACTGCTGGCAGAACTGTAACTTTTGTTGACTTAAGTGTGGCTAGTGGATCTGCAACATTAATAGCGACACTCAAAAAACAAAATTTAAAACCAAGAAGAAAAATTCATAAAAGGGCTGGAATTTTAGATATTAGTAGATCTTCATTAGTTGCTTCTGGAGTAGGAAACACTTCTTTAAATGATGGGTTAACCTACAGTCCCATTTACGGTACAAGAGTGCAGGATGATAAAATTTCTCTACAAGTACCAGATGCAACAGAAATTATTGGTATTTTTGAATCTAACGATACAAATGAACCAGATCTACCTAAATTACAAATAAAAAATTTAAATACCAATATTTTAAATACAGTAACTGGTGAAATTATATATGGATCCTCTAGTAATGCTAGGGCAATGTTGGTTTTAAATAATGGTAGTAATCGCGTTGACTTTGTTTATGTTAATGAAAATACTTTTATAAAAGATGAAAGAGTAACATTTTTAGAATCAAACTTAACTGCAAACGTTGACTATGCAATAGAAGGAGATAGAAATATTGCAAATGATTTTGAATTTAATTCTGGTCAAGAAAAAGACATCATAAATTATTCTTATATTGAAAGAAAATCTTCGGCAACTTCTCCATCTAAGAAATTAAAAATAGTATATAATTATTATTATATTAATCCCTCTGATGAAGGTGATTTAGTCGTAGCAAATTCGTATGATAGTAATAGGTTTACAAATGATACGATAGTTTTTGATGGGAATAATACCACAGATTTGATTGATTTACGTCCAAGAGTTATCCCATACAATCCAATTACGGCTACTTTTTCTCCTTTTGAGTGGAGTGCTAGAACTTTTTCTAATCCCACAAACTCTTCTTCATATATTTTAGCTAAAAATAAAAATTTAAATTTATCTTATAAGTATTATCTAGGTAGAATTGATAGGCTTTATATAGATAGAACGGGACAATTTGTATTAACAAAAGGAGTCCCTTCTGTAACACCAGTAACTCCAGATCCAGTTGATGGAAGTATGGAAGTTGCTACAATAACTCTACCTCCATATGTTTATAATATTGAACAAATTAAAATTAAGTTAGTAAGTCACAAGAGATATAGAATGAAAGATATATCTCTATTGGAAGATAGATTAAAAAATGTAGAATATTATAGTTCATTAAGTCTTTTGGAAAGTGAAACAAGAAACTTAGTCATAAGAGATGCTACTACAGGACTAGATAGATTTAAATCTGGATTTTTGGTAGATAATTTTAAATCTAATCTTTCCGGATCTTTAGGAGACCCTCTTCATAGATGTAGTATAGATACTACTGAAGGTGTGGTGAGACCTCAACATTATACAAGTTCTATAGATTTATTACTTGGATCTGAAGCAGTTGTGGGGACCGCAAATACTTCTAATCCAAATGCAGATTTGAGATTTGTTAGTGATTTAGGATCACCAAATTCAGTTAAAGTGGGAGACGTTGTTTGTTTAAAATATACCGACGTTGTTTGGTTGCAAAATAGGTTTGCTACCAAATCTGAAAATGTAAATCCGTTTAATGTAGTTAACTGGATTGGTGTAATTGAACTAAATCCTGCAACAGATACTTGGATTGAAACAAGAAGAAGTAGAAGAGATATAGATTTGGAAGGTAGTTATAGCAGCGCAGTTCAACAACTTGGAGTAGATACAAATACAGGTCTTTCTCCGACCGATTGGGCATCTTGGGAAACTAGTTGGACGGGTACAACTACAACAAATACTGCATTTATAGGTAGAATTCAAACCGGAACTGACACTAGATCCAGTACTACTACCACAGGATCTTTTCAACATGGAAGAGGTATTCCAATTACTACTGCAACAACACTAAGAGATAATTTTATCAATTTTAATAATGTAACCACTTTAACTACTTCAAATCAAAGTAGACAGGGAATTCAATATAGGGTTGGTCAACGAATTGATACCACCAATCTTGGAGATAGAGTAGTATCAACAGATATTATTCATAGAATGCGTTCTAGAAATATAGAATTTATTGGTAGAAGATTAAAACCAAGAACTAGATTATATGCATTCTTTGATAATGTAGCGATAACAAATTACATAACTCCAAAATTAGTAGAAATACAAATGCAAAGTGGAACTTTTTCTCTAGGAGAAACAGTTTCAGGAACTTTAGGTACTGTTTCTATAAGATTTAGATTAGCTAAGTTGAATCATAAGTATGGACCATATAATAACCCAACACAAATATTCGTAACAAATCCATATAACATTAGTGAAACCATTCCAACTTCGTATTCCAGCACTTCTTCTTTACTTAATGTAGATACTGCAAGTTTAGAATTGCAAGCTGCATCTGGATTTTATGGTTATATTGTAAATGGAATGCAACTTCGCGGTGAAACAAGTGGCGCTATTGCTAGAGTTAGTAATTTAAGACTTGTTAGTGATGAGGCTGGAACTCTTATTGGATCTTTCTATATTCCTGATTCAACTCTACCATCTACGCCTTCCTTTGAAACAGGCACAAAAACTTTTGTACTAACTACAAGCGAACAGAATAGAACCGTTGGTGGTACAAGTGAAAGTACTGGAGAAGCAACTTATACAGCAGCAGGAACTATTAATAATGTTGAAGAATCTACTCTTAGAATTAGAAATGCAACCATTGAAAGAGTACCAAGAACTGAATCCAGAACTACGAGGGAAAGTGAAACTAATACAGTTGCATCTACTTCATTTACAGATAGGACAGTAAGACAAACTAGATGGGTTGATCCATTAGCTCAATCATTTGAAGTTACTGATAGACCTGGTATTTTTATTTCAAAAGTGGACATATTTTTCAGAACTAAAGATCAGAGAAACTTACCTGTCACAATACAAGTCAGAACGATGCAGACTGGTTTGCCTACGCAAGAAATTCTTCCTTTTGGGGAAGTAATACTTGATCCAGCTCAGGTAAATATTTCTGCTGATGGTTTGACTCCAACCACATTTACGTTCCCATCTCCAGTTTATTGTGAAGGTGGTCAAGCATATTGTGTTGTTTTACTTTCAGCTTCAGATGAATATACTGTTTGGATTTCCCGAATGGGCGAACAGGATATTACAACTATTAATAGAGTTGAGTCTGAGAGAGTTGTAGTTTCTCAACAACCATTGTTGGGATCTCTATTTAAATCTCAAAATGGAGCTACTTGGGATCCAAGTCAACTTGAAGATCTTAAGTTAACAATCTATAGAAGTGAGTTTTATAGAGGAACTTCAACAATAAGATTCTATAATCCAGAGTTAAACATTGGAAATAGACAAATTGCAACTTTAAGACCAAATCCACTTGACACTATTTCCAGATCTATAGTAGTTGGTATTGCAAGAAGTCTTACTTCTGCAGAACAAACTGCTTTGGTTCCAGGAATAACAATTTTACAAAATAATAATACAAAATTCACATCTAAAATTAAAAATCTTAGTGGAGCCATTGGGATAGGAAGTACATTAGCAATTACAAATGTTGGAACAGCGTTTACTTCATCTTCTAGAACTTATTCAAATGTAGATGTTGTGGCTTTAAGTGGAGATGGTGTTGGAGCAAAAGTAAATCTAACAATTAATGGTGGAGTTGCTGTAGCTGCTACAGTTTCTATTGGAGGAACTGGATATTCTTATGGAGATGCTTTAACAATTGATTTTTCTGATACTGATAATAGAGGTAAGAATTTAATTCTTACAATTCCTAACAATATTGGTATAATATCTGCATTCAACTCTTTAGTATTAGATCGTGTTCAAGGTAATATAAATGAAAATTCCACAGATTCATTATATTATGTTGGAAGTGCTGGTACAACTAATTTATCTGGAGCTACAGTAAGATATTCAAATGTGAAATCTGACGGGCTTCACTTCAGGGTTTCTCATAATAATCATGGTATGTATTCTGATAATGATTATGTAACATTAAGCGGAATTGAACCCGATGTAAGACCTGTTACATTGACTTCTACAATCTCACCATCTTCAACTGACGCAATTGTAGTAAGTTCCGTTGGAATACTTACAACTTTTGAAAATATTGTTGTAAGTAATTTAAATCCTGGATATATTTTAGTAGAAGATGAAATCATCAGATATACTGGAGTTGTTACATCAACAAGTTCGCTTATTGGAATTCAGAGAAATGTTGGAGGAACTATTTCTGGATCTTATTCCAGTGGAAATCTAGTTTACAAATATGAACTATCTGGAGTTTCATTGAACAGAATAAATAAAACTCATAATTTAGCTGATGCAGATCAATCTAAATATCCAAATGATCTTGATTACTATTATATTAAGATAAACAATGGCGGAATAGCTGGTGTAGCAATTACTGATAGATCTTCTTCAAATCCAAATTCTTTCCCAGAATTGTATTTCGCTTCTAGTAGGTCTTGTGGTTCCTACGATACTGTTCCTTTAATTAATTCTAGAAGAAGTCCAAAAGCTACCCAAAATATTCCATTTAATGCAATTAGGCCAAATATTCAATTGATGTTACCATCAGGAACTTCAATTTCTGCTAGAGCAAGAACATTCTCTGGATCTACTCCAGATTCCTCCTTAACTTCTTTCTTAGATCAAGGATTTGAAACTGTAGCTATAAATGAAACAAATTATTTTGATTCTCCAAGAATTATTGCTTCAAAAGTGAATGAAACTGCATACCTATCCAATTTCCCTGGTTCAAAATCATTTACTTTAGAAATTGATATGATAACCAATAATTCTTTGGTTTCGCCAGTTATAGATTTGGATAGAGTTAATTTGATTACTACGGGAAACAGAATTAATTCTAAAGTTACAAACTATGCATCAGATTTCAGGGTAAATACATCATCCTCTGATCCAACAGCAGCAATTTATTCAAGTAAGATAGTTACTCTAGAACGATCTTCGGACAATCTCAAAGTACTATTTGATGCATATAGACATTCAACAAACGATATAAGAGTATTGTATAGACTGTTTAGGTCTGATCAAAATTCAAGTCCTTTATGGGAATTATTCCCAGGTTATACTAATCTAGATGTTAATAATAATGTAATCAATTCTTCACTTAATAATGGTTTGTCGGATACTAATGTTTTATCATCAAATGCTCTTGGAGATTTTGGATCTTATGAATATAATGTTAAAAATTTACCACAGTTCCAAGGATTCCAAATTAAAATATTGATGACAGGAAGTAATTCATCATATGTACCATTGATAAGAGACTTTAGAGCCATAGCAACAATATAAAATGAATTTGATACCAATAGAAAATAACCATTCTCTTTACAGAGATATTGAATCAGGAGCAGTTTTGAACTGTTCCTCATCTGATTATGAGTCATATTTGCAACATAAAAAATTATTACTTGAAAAACAAGATGAAATTCAGTCATTAAAAAATGAAGTAAGTGAAATAAAAGATATGATGAGACTCATTCTTTCTAAACTAGACTCCAACTCATAAATACTTAGAAAACGGGTTCCTATAATGGCGGCAAGGAATGTAAACTTAGTTCTTGAACAAGGGGTTGATTTTCAAGCCACCTTTACGATCAGGAACACAAATAATGCACCATTAAATTTGACTGGGTATACGGGCATTTCTTCAATTAGAAAACACCCAACTTCTTCCACTGCATATCCATTACTATTGACTTTTCCTGATAGAATAAATGGAAAAATTACCGTTTCCATGGGATATACTGCAACTGATGCAATTGAAGGGGGTCGTTATGTCTATGATGTTATTTTAATTTCTCCAAATTCTTATAAAACAAGAGCTGTTCAAGGAAATGTTCTAGTAACACCAGGGGTATCATAATGACAGATTACTTAGTAACTTTAAACGAACCTGGACCATTTAGAATTGGTGTAGACTATGAAATTCCTACAAAATCCATTCAGTATGGAAATTTAATACTAGACAATATAAACTCTCAATTTACTGGAGTTGCTCATACATTTGGGTTGAATTATAGTTCAAATTATTACGTACCTATCAATGATCAACAATTGATTGTGGTAAAAAATAATCTTGTAATGGAGCCTATTGAAGATTATACCGTTTCTACAAATAATATAATTTTTACTATAGCTCCAAATCCTGGAGACGATGTTTTTATCATAGCTCTTGCGACAACTGCAGATTTAACAAGAACCATTAATTATGTAATTGATAGTGGTTCTATTTCTATGATTGCTGGAAATAAAGGTTCTTTAACTCTAGATGTGAGTGGGATTATTGAATCTTTAGTGATTTTATCAGATCAAGAGGGTGATCTTACTTTAGACATAAAAAAATCAAATTATAGCACATTTCCAACTTTTCATTCAATAGTTGGTCCAGCTTATCCACAGATGACAAATTCTAGAAAAGTTCGTGATGATAATTTAATAGGTTGGCATACTGCAGTAGTTGCTGGAGATATTTTAACTTTTGATGTGATTGCTGTAAATAACATCAATCGTTTCTTAGTTTCTTTAAAATTAAAATTATAAATAAAGATAGTTATTAAAAAATCATAACCTGTAGGGGAGTTGTTTAAATGGCACTATTAGTTCCAAATATTGGAGAACTTGAGTCACTCAGATACTTGGTTGCAAACAACAACCACACTGCAAGTCTTGCTGACCAGTCTCCCAGAAACCTAGTTTTAAAACTTTTTACAAGTAACACGACTCCAGTAGAGTCAGATGTTCCTTCTGAAACTGCATATTATGAACCATATGGTATTGGTAATACTAATGCCTATGGATTTGCTCCATATACAGGTTATCCATATTGTGTAAATAATAGAAATGATCAAAGTTACACATCACAAACTGGAATTCTTCTTAATGGATCGCGTTGGAGAATTAATCAAGTAGGTTCTGGTACAACCGCTACATATCCAGAACAAACCTTTACATTTACTGGAGATGCTGGTGATATCTACGGTTATCATGTGACTCGCGCAAATAATATGCCTATCGCTGTCCAAGGTAAAGTTCACTATGCGTCAGTTGGTATCGGAACTACAGTTACCAAGGGAAGTGCGGTTGATCCATGCATTGGAGTCGTTGGTAACTCCTATATTACTATTGACCCAGATATCACTGTAGATGATCTCACTTTAGGAATGCTTGTTAAGGGAAATGCTGGAGTCCAAACAGGAACTAAAGTTATTGGAGTTGATAGGGCATTAAAAGTGGTTTATTTAGATAAACCTCTTATTGACAACATTCAGGTTGCAACTGATCCAAGTGTAGAGTTTAGTTTTGGAAAAATTACAGCAGCTGGTCACCAACTAGTTGCTGGGGATATCCTATATATTGCAGCTGGAGCTGGAAATACAACTCATTCATCTAATGTATATACAGTATTCTCTGTTCCAAATGCAAATGAATTCTTTACAACTCCTTCTATCAATCCAACATTAAATACGGTTGTTGGTTTAAATACCGCAACTCTTTATAGTTCTATAATGTATGCTGAAAGATTTACAAATGGTCCTTACGCAATTCAAAATAACGGAGACCAAATCAAGATTACCCTAAACGTTGCTCTTGATTGATACTTGAATAAAAAAATTTAATAATTTAATTGTGAATGGGAGGATTGCTATTTTATGGCGGTCCTCTTTTTTGCGAATACCTACAAGTGTCGGTAGAAATTACAAATGAGTATCTATGTATATAATTCTATAATAAGTACTAACACTTACGAAACAGGAGATTTTGGCAGTATCACATCTCCTGTTGAAAGAAGTATAGATTATGCTGCAGATTTATCCCTACAACCACAATCTGTAGTAGATTATACCACTAATTTTTATTTGACTCGACCTTTACCGGGATCAGCAACAGAATTTTCATCTACAGATGTGACTTTTGATTCTGCACCTCATTTTGATAGTACATCAATAAATTTTTCATCTCTTACTGATAGTCCAACATTATATGATTCTTCTACTCCTTATGAAACTGTAGATGAAGTTTATACTTTTGATTCTACTGTATACGAAGACTTTGGATATCTTTATGTTAATTCAACATTGACTCCGATGGGAGCACTTGAAATAAAATTAACAAGTGCTGCTGTAAGTCAACTTCATCACTTTACAGGATCTGGAACATTATTTACTGTTGGAGTTCTAGACGAGAATGTTACTTTTGCCTGGGTTGGAAATGGTACTGTATTTGAAATAGGTAGTGGATTAGAAAGAACAGTACGACCGTATGTTGCTTCTGGTACTCTCCGAATGGATGCCAGTGTTGCGGCCACAGCACTGGAAAGAGTATCATGGGCATATAATACAAGTTCAATTTATAATCCACAATTAGATTGGGGAAGTATAACCGAAGCTGGCTTGAGTGGGATCGATGATTTCGGGTCGATAACTGAACCACCAACTATCAGAGGACCATATCCCTCTCTCGACGATTTCGGACTAATAATCAATAATCCAACTTCGTATCCACAAATTCCATTTGGAACGGTTAGATTTGTAAATTATAACGCAGATAATACTTATGATACCTGCGACAGTAATGGTATTTCTTGCGATAATCAAAGTTCTGCAACTATAAGTTTTACTGCACAAACTCCAGAAGATACAGCTCTCTATACGTTCTTAGGAGTTGGTTTAGAGTCACATACAGAGTCTTATGTTGGCATAGGTGCATTAACGCTTTCTGGAACTGCTCTAGAATCCTTCTCTGCACAAACTCCAGAAGATACAGCTCTCTACACATTCTTAGGAACTGCTCTAGAATCCTTCTCTGCACAAACTCCAGAAGATACAGCTCTCTACACATTCTTAGGAACTGCTCTAGAATCCTTCTCTGCACAAACTCCAGAAGATACGGTTCTTTATAGTTTCTCTGGAGAATTATTACATCCAAATATTGATTATACTCCACACTATGGTATTGAAAAAAATATTGGTGTTGGAACTACAGGAATCAAGTTATTTGGAGAATTATTACATCCAAATATTGATTATACTCCACACTATGGTATTGAGAAAAATATTGGTGTTGGAACAACAGGTATTAAACTCAATGGTGTCCTCACCGAAAGATTTACTTTCTCTTATAATGCAGATCCAGAATCATGTTATGATCCTGGCGAAGACGCAACTGATTTTGGATTTGTAAGTGAAACACCTTCTGATTTCATTGATTCTGGTTTAATATCCGAAGAAGAAACCGGCAATATTCCAGATGATGCTGGATTCATAATTGAACCTCTAGTTGTTACTTGTCCATTTGGATCAATATTTGTCTTAGGAACTGCTCTAGAATCCTTCTCTGCACAAACTCCAGAAGATACGGTTCTTTATAGTTTCTCTGGAGAATTATTACATCCAAATATTGATTATACTCCACACTATGGTATTGAGAAAAATATTGGTGTTGGAACTACAGGAATCAACTTATCTGGATATGCTGTAGAGAAAAATACAGAGTCTTATGTTGGCATAGGTACATTAACGCTTTCTGGAACTGCTCTAGAATCCTTCTCTGCACAAACTCCTGAAGATACTATTCTCTATAGTTTCTCTGGAACTGCTCTAGAATCCTTCTCTGCACAAACTCCAGAAGATACAGCTCTCTACACATTCTTAGGAACTGCTGTAGAAAGAAATACAGAGTCTTATGCTGGTATAGGTACTTTTGGCCCTGTTCCTGGAGTAGGATTTGCTCCGGATGGAGATGGTAATCTTCGTGACGCTAAAACATATTGCAATAGATATGGATTCCTTATTGGCGACTTTAATCTTGGCTCTGGTATTGGAACAATAAGACTGTTAGGATCAGGCAAAGGAAGATTGGTTCCAGTTATATTTGGTCAAGGATCTATATTTATATCTGGTACTGGAAATGAATCCTTCAGCAGATGTAATTATGATGGTTCTGGAGAAATAATAACACTTTCCGGAATTGCATCTACAAGAGAAATTGCAGTATATGGTTATTATGGAGATGATAATAATCCAGGAACTTCAGGAACAATTTTCGTATCGCAACAAACTTCGCCAATTATTGAAAAAATAACTTTTGCTTACAGTGGATCTGGACAACTATCTGTTAACGGAAGTTTCGATATATTGAGAACTAAGTCTTTCCGTGGACTTGGAACGGTTCAATTCTACGGAACGGCTCTAGAATCCTTCTCTGCACAAACTCCTGAAGATATTCAACTCTTTAGTATTTCTGGATTTAGTCTTGAAGTATATTCTGCACAAACTCCAGAAACTGAAGTTCTTTACATCATCAATGGATTCATTGAAGAATCAATTACAAATAGTTATGAAGGATTAGGATCTGTAAGTCTTACTGGAGATTCGACTGTATTCTATGTTCCTAACTATCCAGCAAGAGGAACCTTTAGATTTACAAGGCACAATGTAGATAATGATTACGATACTTGTGATAATGAAGATATTGTATGTGATAATCAAGACTCTGCACATGTAAGTTTTACAGCCAATCCTCCAGAAAATACTGTTCTGTTAGATCTTGATGGAAGTGCAGTTACTTCTGAAATTTCCGTATATACTGATATTGGAGTTGGACTTTATACTTTATCGGGAACATACAACGATATTAAACTTACTTATTCCGAAATTGGAATTGGAACAGTATTCATTTCAGAAATTTCTTCCGAAAGAGAAACAAATACTTACATTGGAAATGGAAATCTATTTACTTTATCTGGTTCTGGAGAGTCCATTGGTGTCATTCCACCAGAAAATACACTTCTCATTCAAATTTCTGGATCTGCAACTACTTCCATAGAACTTGAATATTCAATTGTTGGTATAGGACTATTTACTGTAAGTGGATCTGCAATTACTTCAGAAATTGCTACATATACTCAAATAGGTTCTGGAACCATAACACTTTCTGGTGAACTTCTCCATCCAGATGTTGACTATATCCCATCACTAGGTGGTTCTGGTCTAATTAATGTTCTTGGATCCGCCGATGATTCAATTACAAAAATATATGATATTGCATCTGGAAGTCTGTTTGGATTCTCTTCTGGATTAGAATCCTTCACAAAATCCACTTATGTTGGGCTTGGTACAATTTATATTCTAGAACTTTCTGGATTAGCTATTAATAATCCATTCCAAATCCCAAGAACATATGTAGTGATCATTTAATTCTGATAAATACATCAGAAGAAATAGTAATTTGAGTCGTATAGTACTATGACCAAGCAGGTACAACTTAGAAGGGGAACATCTTCAGAACATACAGTATTTACGGGAGCGGTTGGAGAAGTAACTGTAGATACTACTCTAGACGTTCTGGTTGTTCATGATGGAGTTAAACTTGGGGGTCATTATTTAGTAGGAACTGGATTTGGTGCTACAGTATCCCAAGGATTAGTAAACAAATCTTTTATTGGAATAGGAACTACAACAACAGGTTCTTTAGCATTAATAGCTATAGGAGACGTTGCAATAGCAGGTAATCTAAACTTAAGGAGTTTAGCGGTTGCTTACGAACCTCCTATTGTAAGACAGGGTGAGTTAACTGATAGTAACATTGGTGATCCAAATGAACTTTTGTTCATCACTGGAATTTCTACTGATAATATTAGGGTAGGTCAAATTGTACAAAACCCTAATCATATAGATCTTGATTGTGTAGTTGATGCGGTTGGAATATCAAGTATTCAATTATCAATAATTCATTTTGGTGTTAACGGCTCAATTTCAACAAGTTTTACGTTTATAAATCCAGAATCTGGAAAAACTTCTCTTTATGATCTAGAAGTTAGTAATCATACAATCATAGCTGAAGCGGGAATTACTTCTGCATATATTGATAATTTGTTTATAAGCTCCGGTATTGTAACTACAACCGGAATTACTAGTGCATATATTAATGATGCTTATGTTAATGTTGGCATTGTTACCAATTTATTCGTTAGTACACAATACGTTGATCTTGCTAATATTAATGGTGGTATTGCCACTAGTTTTAATATTACTAATGCTTATGTAGCTTCTGGGATTATAACTAATCTCTACACTACAACTTTATCAGCTAATACTGGTTATATTAATTCTGGTATCATAACAACTGCAGGAATCACAAGCGCTAGAGTAGATAATTTCTTTGCAACTTCTGGTATTGTAACTACTGCAGGAATTTCTGTAGGATATATTGATAATTTATATCTCGCTAGCGGTATTGTAACCACTGTAGGAATCACAAGCGCTAGAGTAGATAATTTCTTTGCAACTTCTGGTATCGTAACCACTGCAGGAATAACAAGCGCTAGAGTAGATAACTTCTTTGCATTATCAGGTATTGTAACAACTTTAAATGTACAAACATCTAATTTAAGTGATGCGAATATTAATTCAGGTATCATAACAACTGCAGGAATCACAAGCGCTAGAGTAGATAATTTCTTTGCAACTTCTGGTATCGTAACCACTGCAGGAATTTCTAGTGCAAGAGTAGATAACTTATTTGCAACTTCTGGTATCGTAACAAGCTTAGTAGTTACCCAAGAAAATGTTGATTTATTATCGATTAATAATTTATTCTTTGCACAATCAGGAATTGTAACCACTGCAGGAATCACAAGCGCTAGAGTAGATAATTTCTTTGCAACTTCTGGTATCGTAACCACTGCAGGAATAACAAGCGCTAGAGTAGATAATTTCTTTGCAACTTCTGGTATTGTAACCACTGCAGGAATTTCTAGTGCAAGAGTAGATGATTTCTTTGCAACTTCTGGTATTGTAACAACTGCGGGGATTTCTGTCGGATATATCGATAATTTATATCTCGCCAGCGGTATCGTAACAACTGCTGCTATAAACACTTTATCTGTTACAAGCGGTATTGTTACAAATTTAAGTGTGAGTAACGCAACTGTTATTTCTGCTATTGCATCAACTGTAGGAATCACAAGCGCTAGAGTAGATAATTTCTTTGCAACTTCTGGTATCGTAACCACTGCAGGAATTTCTAGTGCAAGAGTAGATGATTTCTTTGCAACTTCTGGTATTGTAACTACTGCAGGAATTTCTAGTGCAAGAGTAGATAACTTATATGTTGCGAGCGGTATTGTAACAACTGTAGGAATCACAACTGCAGGAATTTCTAGTGCAAGAGTAGATGATTTCTTTGCTACAAGTGGTATCGTAACTACTGCAGGGATTTCTTTCGGATATATTGATAACTTATATGTTACGAGCGGTATTGTAACCACTGCAGGAATTTCTAGTGCAAGAGTAGATGATTTCTTTGCTACAAGTGGTATCGTAACTACTGCAGGAATTTCTAGTGCAAGATTAGATGTTGCATATATTTCTTCTGGTATTGCTACCGATTTAAATATAGAAACGTCTAATACTAATCTTTCTAGAGTTAATAGTGGATTCGCAACATACTTTGATGTAACTGGAGTGGGAACTGTTCAGACATTGAACAGTCAAGTTGGAGTTATTACTTATCTAACTGTATCAGAAATAAATGTTAATGGTTTTGTTACTTTTGGAAATATATCAATCGGAGCTGCAGGTACAGATTTTGTTGTTGATGGTGATGCAAGAATTACAGGTATTCTTTCGGTTGGTACAGGAACTGTAACTATTGTTGGGCCAGATTCTTCAATTATTGGTCTACAGAGTTTAAGATCTTCTGCTGGATTTGTTACAAGTCTTTCTGGAACTAATATTAATTATTCTGGAGTTTCTACATTTAATAATGTAGGTGTAAGTACATTATCCTTAGTCGGTTTTAATACTTTAGGCAATCAAGATAAAACTGTAAAGATTCAGCTTTCTAATTCTGGTATTTCTTCAAATTATACATTAACTTTACCTCCTAGAATAGGTAGTGCTGGACAACTTTTAGGTTTACTCCCAGACGGCACATTGGGATTTACAACCAATGGTGCTGGATTATTTGAAAGTAGATATTATGTTTCTGCTGCAAATGGTAATGATGCTTTTGATGGTAAAGCTCTTCCAGTCAAAACAATTAGGAGGGCAGCTCAGTTAGCTTCGTTTGATAGTTTCCAAATTCCTGGTCAAAGATTTCTGGATGCTGGGGATTTATTAGAGGCAAATAACAACTTCATTAAGGAAGAAGCGATTGCCTATGTTAAGTTTAATTTTGAAAATATTGGAATTGCTACAATATTCCCAGATTTTAACGAAAATACTTGGAAAGCTGGAATCGGTTCGGTTGTAGAGGCTCTTACGTATGATATTAGATTTGGCGGAAACTCTAAGTCTAGGAATATTGGATCTGTACTTAAGGATTCTGGAACATATACTGGAGAAGAAGTTCCACTTATTTTTGCGATAGATTATGTTAAATTTATTGGACAATATGTAATTAATAATCAGTCACCACCTACACTATATCAGACTAGTGTAAATCAAACATTTGATTTTACCATTAAACCGGATCCAGAAAATTCAAATGCTAATTATTTCCATACATCTAAAGATGCTAGAAATCTTATTGTAGGAAATAGACAGGAGATCATTGATAAATCTCTTGCTTCTGTTGCAGTCGGAGTGGGATCAACATTCTTCTTCCCTGGAGATGCTGAAACTACTACAAGATCAAGATATTATTATGCTCATAAATTAATTGAAATCAACAAACAAGAAATTGTTGATAAATCAATAGCTTCTCTTGCTGTTGGATTCCCTACCGGATTCTATGTACCAGGTCCCGGTGTTGTTGCTACAACTAAAGATTCTAGATACTATCGTGCATATCAATTAATACAAATCAATAAGAGTGAAATCGTTTCTACTGCATTAACGGCTATTAATACCCAGTATCCTAATCTTTGGTCTTCTGGAATATCCTCAGCTAAATGTCAGAGAGATCTTGGATACTTTGTTGATGCCGTTTCAACAGACGTATTTACCGGTGGTAATAACTATGCAAGAACATTTGCTGCGTTTTACTTTGATAATGTTGGAACAGCTATATCAACCGGTCTTGTTGGAGAAGAACAACAATCAATTTACGGATTCCAACAAGCTGGAATCCAAATGCGAAGAGCTATTACGAACCAGCTCAGCAATAAAAATTTAAATGCTACTCCTGGGCCAACAGTCTTTGCAGGAGGTGGTGGAAATGTAGGAATTTCTAGTACTGCAGCATGTACTGATGTACAAAATAATATTACTTCTCTTGTTGGAGTCGTCACTGCTGTAGTTGGTGCTGGAAATACTAGTGGACTTCCTACACTAAATCTTGGAAACTTTAATCT
>Ga0194121_10001416_pt1 | contig 40853 bp, 32 predicted proteins | sample TA2MahCa50mmetaG_FD_148609 | JGI IMG/M metagenome (GOLD analysis project Ga0194121, IMG submission 148609) | Freshwater microbial communities from Lake Tanganyika, Tanzania - TA2015020 Mahale Deep Cast 50m | ecosystem: Environmental > Aquatic > Freshwater > Lake | place: Tanzania: Lake...
CGCCGGCGCGACCGGGAGGACCAGGAACGCGACTACGGCCCCCAAGGCCCGCCGGCCGGGGTGATCGAAGTGGACACCACCGCCATGAGCATAGCCGAACAGGTCGCTCACCTCGCCGCCCTGGCACGCCAACGCGGCGCCTGAGTAGCGCCTATTCACCAGCAGTAGGTCAACAATCGTTTCGCGCAGCGAACTGGGCTGAGACGCAGCCCGACCGGAGATTCCGGACCCCTTTCCACTCTCTCAACCGCAGTTGAGAAAAACCTTAGGTACACAGCGCATGACCGAACAACTCTCCCCCCCCGCGGAAAAACTTCAGTACGGCCAGATCAGCGCCGCCGAGTTGGACGTCCCCGAATACTCGGAAGCGCAGATGCAGGACTTCATGGCCCTGTACGAGCAGAGCTTCACGGGCATCGCCGAGGGCCAGATCGTCAAGGGCCGGGTAGTGGCCGTGACCCAGACCGAGGTGCTGGTGGACATCGGCTTCAAGTCCGAGGGCGCCATCCCCCTCAAAGAATTCGGCGACGCGCCCCAGGGCATTGAACTGGGCAACGAGATCGAGGTTTTCTTAGAGAACGTCGAGGACCAGGAGGGCCAGGTGGTCCTCTCCAAGCAGAAGGCCGACTTCATGCGGGTCTGGGACCGCATCAAGGAAGCCCACGACACCGGCAACACCGTCAGCGGCCGGCTGGTGCGGCGCATCAAGGGCGGCATCGTCGTCGATCTCTTTGGGGTCGAAGCATTTCTGCCCGGCTCGCAGATCGACATCCGCCAGGTCAAGAACTTCGACCAGTTTATCGGCCAGGAGTTCCCCTTCCGCATCATCAAGCTCAACAAGGCCCGCCGCAACATCGTCGTCTCGCGCCGCGCCGTGCTCGAAGCCGAGCGCGAGCGCATGCGCTCCCAGATCATCAAGGAATTGGAGGAAGGGCAGGTCCGCGAGGGCGTGGTCAAGAACATCACCGACTTCGGCGCCTTCATCGACCTGGGCGGGGTGGACGGCCTGCTGCATATCACCGACATGTCCTGGGGCCGGGTCAACCATCCCTCCGAACTGGTCAATATCGGCGACCGCATCAAGGTCAAGGTGCTCAACTACGACCGCGAGCGCGAGCGCATTTCCCTGGGCCTTAAGCAGCTCACCGCCCACCCCTGGGAGCAGATCGACCAGCGCTATCCCGAGGGCACCCAGACAAAAGGCAAGGTGGTCAGCATCACCGACTACGGCGCCTTCGTGGAGTTGGAGGAGGGCATTGAGGGCCTGGTCCACATCTCCGAGATGTCCTGGACCCAGCACATCCGCCATCCCTCCAAGCTGGTCAACATCGGCGACCCGGTCGAGGTGGTGGTGCTCAAACTCGACAGGGAGAGCCAGAAGATCTCCCTGGGCATGAAGCAGACCGCCTCGGACCCCTGGGAGAGCCTCGACAACAAATTTCCCATGAACACCCGGCTCGAAGGCAAGGTCAAAAGCCTGACCAACTTCGGCGCCTTCGTTGAGATTGAGGAGGGCATCGACGGACTGGTCCACATCTCCGACATGTCGTGGACCCGCCGCATCCGCCAGGCCAACGAACTCTTTAAGAAGGGCGACGTGATCGGGGTGGTGGTCACCGAGATCGACAAGAAGCGCCGCCGCATCTCCCTGAGCCACAAGCTGGCCTGCGACAATCCCTGGCCGAGGTTCGCCAGCCAGTACGCGGTGGGCACCTCCACCCAGGGCGCCATCACCCGGGTGCTGGAGCGCGGCGTGGTGGTCTCGCTGGAGGGCGACGTGGACGGCTTCGTGCCCATCTCGCAACTGGGCGTGGACAACCTCCAGACCCCGCGCCAGTGCTTTGAGCTGGGCCAGGAGCTGCCGCTCAAGGTGATCGAATTCGACGAGGAGCAGAAGAAGATCGTGCTCAGCGTCATCGACTACCTGCGCGACAAGGACCAGGCCGAGGTGGACGCCTACCAGGTCAGCCATCCCATCCGCCCGGTGACCATCGGCGAGGTAGTCGCCGACCAGGACGAGGAGATGGAGAGCTGGGGGGATAACCTGGGCAAGCGCTGACCCCCCCCGCAATGTATGCCGCGAGCCAGGAGTCCTCACGGATTCCTGGCTCTTTTTTTGTATGTTGATGGGACCGGCCCCTTTCTCTATTGTCTATCCCTAATACCGAGGAGGTTTTTGCGGCAATGAGCGATCCAATATTTACCGCCCGGGCCGGCCAGCAGGCCAGCCCCGAACAGCTCCAAGCCTGGGTGGAGCAGTTCAACCGCGACGGTTATCTGTTCCTGCAGGAGGTGCTGCCCCCGGACTGGTGCGCCGAGCTGCGCTCCGACCTGGACCGCCTGCTGCGCGACAACCCCGAGGGCCTCAATTCCGTAGGGGCCACCATTGAACTGACGCACCGGGCCTTTGTGCACAGCCCGGCCAACCTGCGCCTCTTCGACGTGGAGCCCATCGTCAGCTTCGCCGAGGCCCTGGTGGCCCCCAACTGCCACGTCATCCACAACAACTCCTTCCGCACCCCGCTGGGAGGCGGCCTGTCCGGCTGGCACCAGGATGACGCCCCCCACTACCTAGTCACCGAGGGCGAACCGCCCAAAAACGTGCGGCTTCCGGTGCTCTTCTTCACCTGCAACTACTACCTCACCGACGTGGTGGAGGTCGCGCACGGGGGCACCGAGGCCATCCCCGGCTCCCACCTCTTCGGCGCCCCCTGCCCGGGCTCGTTGGAGGGCACGCCCTGGGAAAAGCAGATCCAGCACAACCTGGGCAAGGCCGGCAGCGTGGTGATGTTCAACAATCAGGTTTGGCACCGGGGCGGGCCCAACACCTCCCAGCGCATCCGCTACATCACCCAGATCACCTACGGCCGGCGCATGATCGGCCACAAGTATTTCCCTTTTATGAACTACGTCATGCCCGAACATGTGTACGCCGACGCCGACCCGCGCCGCGGACGCCTGCTGGGCTTCCTGAACCGCGGGGCGTATGGTTAAGAATGGGGGGGGCAAGCTCACCCCGGCGATGGAGCAGTACTATCACTTCAAGCGCCAGCACCGGGACGCCATCCTCCTCTTCCGCATGGGCGACTTCTACGAGACCTTCTTCGAGGACGCCCGCGAGATTTCGCGCCTGCTGGGGCTGACCCTCACCGCCCGCAACCACGGCAAGACCTCGGGGGAAGTGCCCCTGGCCGGGGTACCCCACCACGCGGTAGAGGGGTACGTGGCCAAGCTCCTGCGCCTTGGCCGCAAGGTGGCCATCTGCGAGCAGGTGGAGGACCCCCGCAAGGCCAAGGGGGTAGTCAAGCGCGACGTGGTGCAGGTGGTCTCCCCCGGCACTGCCCTGGCCGATTCCATGCTCGACCAGCAGCGCCACAACTTCCTGGTCTGCCTCTGCGCCGGCCAGGGGGTGGCCGGCCTGGCCAGCGTGGACCTGTCCACCGGGGATTTCATCCTTGACGAGGTCCCCCTTAAAGAACTGCCCGACGAGCTGGAGCGCCTGGCCCCCGCCGAGTTGCTGCTGAGCGAGGCGGCCGACCCGCAATGGGTGGATACCCTGCGCCAGGCACTGCCCCGCGCCGCCCAGAGCCGGCTGGAGGACTGGCAGTTCGAATACCGCCAGGCGCATGAAACCCTCGCCGAGCAGTTGCAGGTCCATTCCCTCAAGGGCTTCGACTGCGAGGACCTCCACCAGGCCGTGCGCGCCGCGGGCGCGGCCCTCCACTACCTGCGCGAGAACCAGCGCGGGGCCGTGGAGCACCTCAACCGCCTCACCCGGCAGCGGCGCGAAAACTGCCTGTACCTCGACGCCACCGCCCGCCGCAACCTCGAACTCCTGGGCAACTCGCAGGACGGAGGCGAGCAGGGCGCTTTGATAGAAGTGCTGGACTGCACCCGCACCCCGATGGGCGCCCGGCTCCTGAGGCGGTGGCTGGCCGCCCCCCTGCGCGACCCGGCGGCCATCGCGGCGCGCCTCGACGCGGTGGAGGTGCTGCTGGGCGAACGCTCCGCCCGGCCCCGCCTGCAGGAGACCCTGGGCCAGGTGGGGGATCTGGAGCGTGTGATGGCGCGGATCTGCTGCCAGCGGGCCAATGCCCGCGACCTGGTCGGCCTGGCCCGCTCCCTGGGGCAGGCCCCGGCCTTGCGGCAACAGGCCGGCGTCTTGGCCGCCCCGCTCCTGCGCGAGTTGGCCGGCCTGCCCTCGGTGAACGAACTGGTGGCCCTGATCTCCCGCACCCTGGTGGATGAGCCGCCGGCCACCATCGCCGAGGGCGGCATGATCCGCTCCGGCTGCGATGCCGAACTCGACGAACTGCGCCAGGCCAGCGCCGGGGGCAAGGAGTGGATCGCCCGGCTCCAGGTAGAGGAGCGCGAGCGCACCGGCATCGGCTCCCTTAAGGTGGGTTTCAACCAGGTCTTCGGCTATTACCTGGAGATCAGCAAGGCCAACCTCGACCGGGTGCCCGCCGACTACATCCGCAAGCAGACGCTGGTCAACGCCGAGCGCTTCCTAACCCCAGAATTGAAGGAATGGGAGGAGAAGGTGCTGGGGGCTGAGGAGAAGATCGCCGAGATCGAGACCCGGATCTTTCTCGAACTGCGGGCCCAGGTGGCCCTCTGGGCCGCTCAGGTGCAGCAGATCGCCCGCCACATAGCCCAGCTCGATCTACTGGTCTGCCTGGCCGAGGTGGCCGAGCGCGAGCGCTGGGTGCGCCCGCAGGTAGACGAAGGGCCAGGCATCGAGATCGAAGGAGGCCGCCACCCGGTGGTGGAGCGCCGGCTCCAGACCGGGCGCTTCGTGCCCAATGACCTGTGTTTCGACGACACCGCGCGGGTGCTGCTGATCACCGGCCCCAACATGGCCGGCAAGAGCACCATCATCCGCCAGGTGGGGCTTATCGTGCTGCTGGCGCAACTGGGCAGCTTCGTGCCGGCCCGCCGCGCCCGCCTGGGGGCAGTGGACCGTATCTTCACCCGCGTGGGAGCCGCCGACAATCTGGCCCGGGGGGAGAGCACCTTCATGGTGGAGATGAACGAGGCGGCCAATATCCTCAACAACACCACCGCGCAGAGCCTGATTTTGATGGACGAGTTAGGGCGGGGTACCAGCACCTTCGACGGCCTGAGCCTGGCCTGGGCCATCGTCGAGCACCTGCACGACTGCCCGGCACGGCCCCGCACCCTCTTTGCCACCCATTACCACGAGCTGACGGCGCTGGAAGAGCCGCTGCCCCGCCTGAAGAACGCCAACGTACTTGTGCGTGAGGAGGGCGGCCATGTGGTCTTTTTACACCGACTGGCCCCCGGCCCCTGCGACCGCAGCTACGGCATCAACGTGGCGCAGATGGCCGGCATGCCCGCAAAGGTGGTGGCCCGGGCCAAGGAGCTTCTCGCCCGCCTGGAGCAGAGCAGGCCCCAGACCCCGGCCCCCGCCGCACAACTGCCCCTCTTTGCACCCCCCGCGCGCGAATCGCCGGTGCTGGCCGAATTGCGCCACTTGGATCTGGACCAGCTCACGCCCTTGCAGGCCTTGGCGAGGCTTGGTGAATGGCAGGAAAAACTGAGAGGGGGGAACTAACCATGCCCTCGCCCGCCGACCGCTTTACTCAACTCCAGAAGGTGGCCATCTTCCTCATCGCCCTGGGCGCGGATCGGGCCCGCCTGCTTCTGGCCAGCATGGAACTGCAAACCATCGAGCGCCTCAACCAGACCATCGCCCTCCTGGGCCCGGTGGCGGCTGAGGAGAAGGCCGCGGTAATGCTCGAATTCGCTGACTTCTTCTTCGAGGGCAAGGCCCTGCCCCCCTCCCTCGCCGGCCCGCCAAAGCACCAACCCGCACCACCCAAACCCGCCGCGCCCAAGGCAATCCCCCCCCAACCCGCCACTAAAAATCCGCCTCCCAAACCCACCATACGCCCCAAAACAAAAACGCCCCCTACCTTGCCGGCGGCGGCGGTGAACGACGAGCAGACCGCCCGCGACGCCCTCAAAAAGCTGCGCGAGCAGGTGGACCCCAAACAGATCAACTGGGGCCGGGCCGGCTACGATTTTGGCGAAGGCTTCAAAGGCCCCAAAGGGGATCGGCGCTAACTTAACTCCTGAATGCGCTCCCCCAGGGCGCGGATGATCAGCACCAGAAAGCCCAGGGCCAGGGCCAGTTGGCCCAGCAGCATCGCCTTAACCATATCCTCTCCTCGCAGCTGATGGGGACTGCTCTAAGGTTTAGCAAAACCCACACCAGATTTCCCCTTTTTGTTCAAGTCTTTTACTTTCAAGTGTAAGCCGCCGGCTCCCGCGGTCTTGGCCCCGGCCCCCCTGGCAGATCGCTCCCCCGAAGAGGAGGTTCTTTCCTGGCCCAGCCTTCCCCCGCCCCCGAGATGATCTGGGGCCGCCGCCCCGTCCTCGAAGCCCTCAAGGCCGGCCGCCCCTGCCAACGCCTACTGGTGGCTCAGGGCAGCCACGGCCCGGCTATCGACGAGATCTTCGCCCTGGCCAAAGAGGCCGGGGTGCCCTTCGACATGCAGGACCGCCTCCTACTCGACCGGGCCGCCGGCCCTCAGCACCAGGGGGTTATCGCCTACCTGGCCGCCCGGGCCTACGCTTCCTATGAGGAGGTATTGATCCGCCTCGATCCCCGCGTTCCCTTCCTGGTCTTTCTCGACGGCATTAAGGACCCTCATAACCTGGGGGCCATCATCCGCAGCGCCTGCGCCGTGGGCGCCGACGCGGTGGTGATCCAGGAGCGGGGCGCCGCCGGCCTGACCGGGGCGGCGGCCCGCGCCTCGGCCGGGGCCGTCGAGCACCTGCCCGTCTGCCGGGTCAACAACCTGGGCCGGGCCCTGGCCTTGGCCAGGGAGGCGGGTCTGTGGATCACCGGCCTGGCCCCCGACGGGAAGCACCCCTTCACCGCGGTGGACTACCGGGGGCCCTGCGCCCTGGTGGTGGGCAGCGAGGGCACCGGCATGCGGCGGCTAGTGCGCGAGGGGTGCGACTTTGTGGTGCAGATCCCTATGGGCCGCGCCCAGCTCGGCTCCTTCAACGCCTCAGTGGCCGCCGGCCTGGTGCTCTACGAGGTCTTCCGCCAGCGCCACTCGCCCCGTAGCTGATGAGGCCCGCCGCCTGCCTGCTGCTGCTGGCCCTGCCCCTGGGGGCCCCGCCCCCCCCCCCCCCCACCCACGGAGCCGCCCGCCAGGCCGCCCTGGCCGCCCTGGTCCCGCCCACCGACCCGGGTTTCTCCTACCAGGCCCAGCGGGTGCGCAGCGCCGGCGACTCCCTCGTGCTCGAAGGCCAGGCCAGCGTGGTCCACCAGAGCGCTCGGCTGGAGGCGGCGCGCATCGTCTACTGGCGGCAGCGCGAGGTGGTGGAGGCGTGGGGAACCCAGGACAGCACCGGGGCCTGGTCCGGGCTGCCGGTGCTCCGGCGCGGCGGCGAGACCTTGCAGGGGCGGAGCATCCTCTACGACCTGAGGGATACCTCCGGCACCATCCAGGTGGGCCGGGTCACCTATGATAAGGGCTTTTACGCCGGCCAGGAGATCCGCGCCCGCACCGAGAAGGAATTCCTTGTCCGCCAGGGGAGCTACACCACCTGCGATCAGGAGGATCCCCATTTCGATTTCTACAGTCCGCGCATCAAGGTGCTGGCCGGCGAGATGGCCATGGCGCGCCCGGTGTACTTCCGGGTGGATCAGCGCCGCCTCTTCTGGGCCCCCTTCGCCGTCTTCTCCCTGCGCCAGGACCGCCAGTCCGGGGTGCTCACCCCCGGCTTCGGCCGCCGCCCCCTCAGGTACGGCTCGGCCCAAACCGAGTGGGTGCTGCGCAACCTGGGCTACTACCTGGCTCCCAGCGACTACTGGGACCTGGCCCTGTCCGCCGATCTGCGCCAGCGTAGCGGCTGGCTGGCCCGGGCCCGGCTCAGCCACGCATGGCGCTACCATTGGAGCGGCGAGGTGGAGACTCGCCTGGAGAACCGCCAGCGCGGCAGCTCCGGCCAGTTGGAGTGGTGGACCAGCATCCGCCACAACCAGGAGCTGGGGCCCACCGCCTCGCTGCGCGCCGCCGGCACCTTTCAGAGCAGCAAAGACTTCAACCGGAACAACAGCACCGACCTGGAGGAGCGGCTCAACCGCACCCTGCGCTCCAACCTGAGCTTTACCAAGCGCTGGACCGGCGGCCACAGTCTCAGCCTTAACGCCAGCCAAACCCGCAATTTAGACACCCGGCGCTCCGAGGTGGTCCTCCCCGAGCTGAGCCTGCGCAGCGCCCGCAAGACCCTGTGGAGTGGCAGGGAGAGGGAAACGCAGGGGCCCTGGTACCGCAAATGGTATTACGAGGGCACCGGCCGGCTGCGCCACCAGCGCCGTTGCGCCCCCGCCGAGGTGATCGACCGCACCGCCGCCGATCTCGCCTTTGGCCTCAGCGCCCAGCACCGGCCCTTCCCTTGGCTGAGCCTCAACCCCTCCCTGAGCGAGAACTGGAGCGACGCCGACCTCTTTGGCGAGGGGCTCCAGACCCGCGGGGTGCGCAGCGAGCGCCTCAACGCCGGCCTGGCCCTCACCCCGACCTGGTACGGCCTCTTTTACCCGAAGCTGTGGCGCCTGACCGCCCTGCGCCATGTCTTAAAGCCCAGCGCCACCCTCAACTACCAGGCCGCCCACACCGACACCGGCGAGGTCTTTGGCCTGGGGGGCCCGGGGGCCGCCTGGAAGCAGGAGCGCCAATTGGCCCTCCGCCTCGACAACACCTTCTGGGTCAAGTGGCTTAAAGGGGAGGAGGAGGCGAAGGTGCGCCTGGCCCAGCTCAACCTCTCCACCGCCTACGCCCTGGACCGCCAGCGCCAGCCCCTCAGCCCCCTGCTCACCTCGCTGAGCATCGGCGCTGGCCAGCACCTCGACACCCGCCTGAGACTGCGTTCCGAGTTCTACGGCGGCGACGGCCGCTTCCGCGCCTGGCCGCGCCTCCAGCAGTTTGAACTCAGCTCCTCGCTGCGTTTTTCCGGCCAGCAGGGCAGCACCGCCGACCGGGAGTCCGGAACCGAACGGGGCCAGGGGGCCAGCGAGGATTTTGGCTTCGAGAGCGGCCTGCAAAGCGACATCCAGCGCCCTGGGCGGGGCCGGCAATTGCAACTGAGCCACTACTACGCCCGCAGCCGCAGCGGGACCGCCACCCTCACCCGCTCCTGGCTGCGCGGGGCCGTAGGCTTTAACCGGGGGCGCTGGCGCTGCGACTACTCCCTCAATTACGACCTGCGCGCCCCTGGCACGCCCCTGTTCGCCCGCCCCCGTGTCAACGCCGAACTGCTCTCGCTGCTGCGGGAATTCCACGACTGGACCTTCACCTTCAACCTCCAGCCCAGCCGCTTCTCGCGCGAGCGGGCCTTCTACTTCAAGTTCCAGTTTAAGGACATCCCCCAACTCCGCTTTGAGCGCGGCGACAGCCGGGGCTGATTGCCAATTTCGGGGGGGAGGTGATAAATTGGAGGACGAGGCGACACCGAATCCAACTGTCCAACCATGCGAGTTCTCGTACAGCGGGTCAGCCGGGCCCAGGTCCTGGTCGAAGGCCGGTTACAGGGCGCCATCGGCCCCGGCTTAGTCCTGCTGGTGGGCATCCGCCAGGATGACGCAGGCGAAGCCGTGCGTTTCTGCGCCGAAAAATGCGCCAATCTGCGGATCTTTCCCGACGAAGAGGGCAAGCTGAACCGCTCAGCGCTGGAGGCCGGCGGCGCGGTGCTGGCCATCTCCCAGTTCACCCTGTACGGCGACTGCCGCCGGGGCCGGCGGCCCAGTTTTACCGAAGCCGCCCCGCCTGAGCGGGCCGAACCTCTGTACGAGCAGTTTCTGCGCGACCTGGGGGACCAGGGGCTGCGCGTCGAGCGCGGGGTCTTTGGGGCGGAGATGAGCGTCGAGATCCTCAACGAGGGGCCGGTCACCCTGCTGGTCGAATCCCCCTAAGCCATCGATGGACGCCGATGCCTCTCCCCTGCTGATCCTGGGTTCGGGCTCGCCGCGCCGGGCGGCGCTGATGCAGCAGATCGGCCTGCCCTTCGTGCAGTGGACCAGCGCCGCCGCCGAACCCGAGCACCAGGGCGGTTCTCCCGCCCGGCACGCCCTCGAGACCGCCCGCTTCAAGGCCGGGGCGGTGCTGAAGGCGGTGCGCCACCATTATGGCTTTCAACGCCGGCTGGTGGTCATCGGCGCCGACACCGTGGTCCACCTCGACGGGCAGGTGCTAGGCAAACCGGCCGGCCCGGCCGACGGGGCCCGGATGCTTCGCCTCCTGGCTGGCCGCACCCACCAGGTCTACACCGGGGTGTCGCTGGCCTGCAGCGACGGCCGGCGCCTGGAGGACTGCGCCGAAACCCAGGTGCGGATGCGGTCCCTCTCGGTCGCCCAGATCGACCGCTACCTGGCCAGCGGCGAGCCGGACGACAAGGCCGGGGCCTACGGCATTCAAGGGGCCGGGGCCCCGTTCATTGAGAGCATCGAAGGATGTTATTATAATGTGGTGGGTCTGCCGCTGGCCCTCTTGTCCAAGCTCTTGGAAAAGGCCGGCTACCCTTTGCCCACTTTCTCGTGAACCTCCCCATGACCTCTGCAAGGAACTATGAGCGAAGAGAGCATCGCCACCAAGCTGCGCCACGCGCGCGAGCAGCAGGGCAAGACCCACGAGCAGCTCCATCGGCAGCTCGGCCTGAGCCTCAACGTGCTCCAGGCGGTGGAGACGGGCAACTTCAAGGTGGTCGAGCCGATTTACATGCGCATGATCCTTAAAACCTACGCCGACCATTTAGGCCTCGACGGGGCGGCCATCCTCAAACAGTACAACGACCAGTTCGGGGCCCCGCCCCCGACCCTGGAGGTGCCCCCAGAGCCCACCCCCGGCCCCCACACGGCGGTGGCCCTGGGCGACGCTCTGACCCTGCCGGTGGCGCCGGGCACCACCTCGGACCGGCAACCCTCGCCTTTGGCGGCCAGCGGCTACGGCGAACCCAACCGCTCCGGGGCGCGGGGCGGACTGCTGATCCTGGGCGGCGGGGCCCTGCTGCTGGTGCTGCTTTTGGCCCTTTATCTTGCCGATACCCGCAGCACTGGGGAGGAGCCGCGCACCGCCCCCCAGGCCAGGCCGCCGGTTGCCTCTCGGCCCGAACTGGCGCCCCAGCACCCGGCCCAGGCGCCCGCCGAGGCCCTGGCTCCGCCGGCCCAGGCCGCACCCGCAGGCGCGCCACCCCCGCCCAAGCCGGCCCCGGAACTAGCCGCCCCCGCCGCCGGCGAACTGGTTCTGGAACTCGAGGTGGTGGAACCCACCTGGGTGCGCATCCGCTGGGACAAGGGGGAATTCCTGGAGACTATGCTCCAGCCCGGCGACAACCGCCGCCTGCAGGCCAACACCCAGTTCTTGGTCTGGGCCGGCAACTCCAAGGGGTTGCGCTACCGCTTCCAAGGGCGGCCCGTGGAGGAGGTACACCAGAGCGATCCCAGCCAGACGGTGCGTTTCCGGGCCACAAAAACCGGGGTTTCCCTGTTGGACCGCGAGACCTTTGACCAGCTTAGCGAAACCATCAGGGGACAGGACCAGGCCAGAACCCGGCCCGACTCGGCTCGATGACCCGACGCTATGCCGAGGTGTACCTGCCGCCCCCGGTTTCCCGCGACCTGACCTATGGGGTGCCGGCCGAGCTAGAAGGTGAGGTCCAGATCGGCAGCGCGGTGCTGGTGCCTGTGCGCCGCCGGCAGGTAACGGGTTTTGTCGTGGGCTTTGCCGAGGCGCCCCCCCTGGTTGGAGAGATCCTCGACTTGGTCCGCCTGGTGGATGGCGACTCCCTGCTCTCTCCCCAGATCATCGGGCTGTGCCGCTGGCTGTCCGACTACTACTTCGCCCCCCTGGGAAGTGCCCTGGCCGCGGCCCTGCCCCCCGGCATCAAGCTCAACTCCAACCGCCTGGTCTCCCTCGCCGGGGAATTCGCCCCCCAGCCCGGCGCCGAGTCCGGCGAAACCCTGCTGCTCTCCCATCTTCGCGAGCACGGCCCCCTCAAGGTCACCACCCTCCAGCGCCGGCTGCGCCTGCCCGAGCTGGACAAGATCCTGCGCCGCCTCGAAAAGGCCGGCCTCGTCGAGATCCGGCCTGTGCTTTCCCGGGCCCAGGCCGGGGTCCTGCGCCGCCAGTGGCTGCGGCCCCTCCCCGGGGCCGAGGCGCAACTGTCCTCCCTGGAGCGCCGCGCCCCGCGCCAGGCCCAGTGCCTGGCACTGGTCCTGAAAAAGGGCCCGCTGTCCAAAAACCACCTGCGCGACGAGGGCTTCGACGACGGCCTGCTGCGGGAACTGGACCGGCGCGGCCTGGTTGAAACCTTCAGCCAGGAGGTCTGGCGCGACCCGCTGGCGGACCTGGGCGAACAGCCGGGCCAAACCCTCGCCCCCACTCCGGACCAGCAGGGGGTGCTGGTGGACCTGGAGGTGGCCCTGGGCGAGCGGCGCTTCCACCCTTCCCTGTTGCACGGGGTCACAGGCAGCGGCAAAACCCTGGTCTACATCCAGGCGGCGGCCCGCGCCCTGGAACAGGGACGGGGGGTCATCGTCCTGGTCCCCGAGATCGCCCTGGCCTGGCAGATGGTCCGCCGCTTCGTCGCCCACTTCGGCCCGCAGGTGGCAGTGATGCACAGCCAGCTCTCCCCTGGCGAGCGCTACGACACCTGGCGGCGGCTGCACCACGGACACCAGCGCCTAGTCATCGGCGCCCGCTCGGCCATCCTTGCCCCGGTGCGCGACCTGGGCCTGATCGTGGTGGACGAAGAGCACGACGGGGCGTACAAGCAGGAGGATCTCGAAGGCCGCCACGCCCTTTGCTACCATGCCCGGGACGTGGCCCTGGTGCGGGGCCAGCGGGAGGGGGCGGTGGTGTTACTGGGCTCGGCCACCCCCAGCCTGGAATCCTACTGGAATATCCGCGCCGGCAAGTACCGCCCCCTTTTCCTGCCCCGCCGCGTCGACGGCCGGCCCCTGCCCCAGGTCGAGGTGGTGGACATGCGGCAAGAGCCCTTCCAGAAAAAGCAGCGGGTTCTCTTCTCCCGCACCCTGCGCCTCAAGATCCGGGAGCGGCTGGAGCGCGGCGAGCAGATCATCCTCCTGCAAAACCGGCGGGGCTTCTCCCCCTTTGTGCTCTGCGCCGCCTGCGGCGAGTCCGTACAATGCCAACAGTGCCGGGTCTCCCTGACCTACCACCGGGGCGGGGGGACCCAATTGCGCTGCCACTACTGCGATTTTCGCGCCCCCCTGCCCTCCTTCTGCCCCACCTGCGGCAGCGCCGAGCTGCGCCTCGAAGGGGTGGGCACCCAGAAGGTCGAACATGCCCTGGAGGAACAGTTTCCCGGCGTCCGCGTCATCCGCATGGACGTGGACACCACTGGCTGGAAGGGGGCCCACGACGAGCTGGTGCAGCGCTTCCGCCAGGGGGAGGCCCAGGTGCTCTTGGGCACCCAAATGGTGGCCAAAGGGCTCGATTTCCCGCAGGTGACCCTGGTGGGGGTGATCTCCGCGGACACCGGCATGCACCTTCCCGATTTCCGCGCCGCCGAGCGCACCTTCCAACTGCTCACCCAGGTGGCCGGAAGGGCCGGAAGAGGCCAGGTCCCCGGCGAAGTGGTGATCCAGACCCTGCTGCCTGAGGGGGCGGCGTTGCAGGCGGCGGCCCGCCAGGATTTTGTCGCCTTTGCCGGACCCGAACTGGAGGAGCGGCGGGAGGCCGCCTTCCCGCCCTTCACCCGGCTGGCGGCCTTTCTGTGGCAGGGCCCCGAAGAAGAAGCGGTGGCCCAGGCCGCCTGCGAAGGGGCCCGGTGCCTGGGCCAGGCCAGCGCTTCGCCGACCGCACTTCTGGGTCCGGCCCCGGCTCCCCTGGCCCGCCTGCGGGGCCGCTACCGCTGGCAGGCCCTGCTGCGGGGGGCTTCGGCCGCCCAGCTCCACGGCTGGACCGCCCAGGCCTTGTCGGCCATGCGCGAGGCGGCCCGGCGGCACCAGTCCACCCTGAGCGTCAACGTCGATCCGCAGACCCTGATGTGAGTTGAAAACGATGGGCAACTACCGAATCCTCCCCCTGCTGGTCCTGCTGGGCGCAGCGCTATGCCCCCTGTGCGTAGCGGCCCAGGAAGAGTGGACCGGCTACACCAGCATGCGGCAGATCAGCCAGGTATTGGTTTTCGGGGGCCAGGTCTGGAGCGCCACCGCCGGCGGGGTGCTGCGCTTCGACCCAGGGCAGCAGAGTTTCACCCGCTACACCCGGCTCGAAGGTCTGGCCGGCAACCACGTCCTCTCGCTGGCCGCCGACGAGCAGGGCGACCTGTGGTTCGGCACCGAGGGCCAGGGATTGAGCCGTTTCCGGCCCGCCCAGAACCAGTTCGATCCGCCGTTCCTACAGTTCAGGGACCTTAGGATCGATGCCCTGGCCGCCGCCGGGGGGCGGGTCTTTGTCGCCACCGACCGGGGGATCAGCGTGTTCCTCGCCGACAAGGAGGAAGTCCGGGAGACCTACCACCGCCTTGGCGACCTGGCCAAGGACATCCAGATCAACGATCTGGTCGTCCACGGCAGGGCCTTGTGGGCCGCCACTGCCGAGGGGGTGGCCTGGGCCGCCCTCGACCAGCCCAACCTGCAGGACCCAGAGAGCTGGACCACCAACCGCTACCTGGGCCCCACCAGCAACCTGCTGGTGCACGGCGACACCCTGCTGGCCTCCTCCGTCCACAACGTCTACGCCTTCGACCCCCAGGTCAACGGCTTTGTCTCCGACTACGGCGACACCCTGCGGGTGCTGGGGCTGGGCAGTTTCCAGGGCCGGGCGGTGGTCTCCCTGGAGAACGGCGGCTTCCTCCAGCGCGTCGGCCCGGGCATGTGGACCCGGCAGCCCGCCCCGGTCATCACCCAGGTGCGCGCCCTCTCCCACGGGGACTCGGCCCTGTGGGTGGGCACCCGGGAGGGCCTGCGGGCATTGGCCGCCCCCAACCCGCCCCCGCCCTCGGAGCCGGCGGCCAACCAGTTCTACGAGATGAAACTGCTGCGCTGGGGGGAACTGTGGGCCGCCAGCGTGCCCAACGACTTTGTCACCCCCTATGGCCTCTATCAGTTCGACGGGACCCGCTGGCAGGTCCACGACAAGAACACCGGCCTGCCCTCCAACACCCTGGTCAGCCTGGAGACCGACGCGGCCGACCGCCTCTGGGTGGGCACCTGGGGCCACGGGGTGATCATCCGCGACTCCAGCGGGGCCTGGCAGCGCCTCAACCATAACAACTCCCCGCTGCGGGGCATCGGCGGCAAGCAGGACTTCGTCGCCATCAGCGACATCACCCGCGATTCCACCGGCCTAATGTGGCTGGCCAACGTGCAGATCGGCTTGGTGGTGATGGACGGCTTTCCCCCCGACCGCGGCCTGGTGATCGAGAACCCGGCCCTGAGCCTGTCGCCCAAACGCGACATCGGGCAGGTGGTCATCGCCCCGGCAGGGGTCAAATGGATCTCCACCGAAACCGATGGGGTGATCCTTTTCGACGATGGCAGCACCCCCTTCGATCCGGCCGACGACTTCTCGCTGCTGCTCAACCAGGTTTTCGACGAGCGCCTGACCAGCGACCGGGTCGGCGCCCTGCTGCTGGACCGCGGCGGCCGGCTGTGGGTGGCCACCAACAGCGGCCTCAACGCGGTGCGCGGCACCTACTCGCGGGCCGGCCGCAGTTTCTCCGTGGAGAGCTGGCGCACCTACACCGCCGACAACGGACTGCCCTCCAGCGAGATCAACGCCCTGGAGCAGGATGACCTGGGCCATATCTGGGTGGGCACCGAAGGGGGCCTGGCCCGCCTTTCCCCGCAGGGCGAGGTGGAATTCACCTTCACGACGAACAACAGCCTGCTCATCGACAACCGGGTCAAGTCCCTGCTCTTCGACCCAGAGAAGCGCGAGCTGTGGATAGGCACCTTCGACGGCCTGAGCCGTTTGCACCTGGGGGAGTCGACCAGCTCCGGGGGCGATGGCCTGAGCGTCTATCCCAATCCCTTCGTGCTGGAAAGCCGGGGCTCCCCCCTGTGCTTTGCCGGCCTGCCCCTCGGCGCCTCGCTGCGCATCTTTTCACTAGCTGGTGAGCTGGTCGCCCAGTTGGACGGCGTTCCCGGCCAGGGCTCCCTGTTGTGGAGGGGGCAGAACCAGGCCGGGGTGCTGGTGGGCTCGGGGGTCTACTTCTTCGTGGCCACCGACGAGGCGGGCCGCAGCATCAAGGGCAAGTTCGCCGTCGTCGGCAGCCAGTGAGAGGGACCATGCCCGCCCGCGCATTCCTGATCAGCGCGCTGCTGTGCGGCATGGCCGCCGCCCAGGTGGAGGTTTCGCTCTTGCCCTGGCCGGCCGGGGCCGAGGCCGCCCTCAGCCTCACCTTCGACGACGCCTACCCCTCCCACACTGCCGTGGCCATGCCCCTTCTGGAGGCCTTCGGTTTTCGCGGCACCTTCTATCTGATCGTGGACCGGCTTTTCCAGCGGGGCAAATACGAGGATCTGCCCTCGGCGCCCCTGGCCGACTGGCAGGAGGGCTTCCGGCGCGGCCACGAGATGGGCAGCCACACCTGGACCCACGTGGGCCTGGACACCATCTCCGCCCTGCAGATGCAGGAGGAGCTGCGCGCCGCCCACCAGGTTCTCGAAGGGCTCTTCCCCGGCGCACCAGTCACCAGCCTAGCCTATCCTTTCTCGCGGGCCGACACGGCGGTGATGCAGGAGGCCGCCCGCTACTACCTGACCGGCCGGCTGGGGCCGCCCCCCGCCGGCGAGCCCCCCTACAACGACCCGGCCACCGACCAGCTAATCGGCCTTAAGGCTTTTTTTCTTTGCACCGGCGAGACCCCGCAATCGTGGAACCAGGCCGCCGACCAGACCCTCCGGGGCGGGGGCTGGCTGGTGGAGGCCCTGCACCCCATCGACGAGTTGGGGTATTGCCAGGTTCGCGAGGAGGACCTGGAGGCCCACCTCGACTACCTGGCCGGCCTGGGTGGCCGGATCTGGGTGGCCCCGGTGGGGCAGGTGGCCGCCCGACTGGTAGAATGGCGGACCCTCCGTCTACACCAGACCCCCTTGGCCGGCGGGCAGGTCCTGCTGGCCCTGGACGAGCCCGCCGACGAAGCCTGGCAGGTCGTTTTCACTGTCGCCGGCAGTTGGCGGGTGCTGGACCCGGAGGGACACCCCCTCCCTCTCGAGCGCGCCGGCGATTCCCTGCGCTTCGTCTGGCCCTCCGGCCAGGCCGCCGTCACCCTCGAACCGCCCCTCATCACCGCTGTCCGGGCTTTAGGCTGGGGTCAGTTAAAAAGTTTTTTTTTGGTGCCCGCCCCTGATTTCCAGGTCTTTTCCGGGAGCCCCGGCCGCTGAAGTGCAGTGAAAACAAGGGTGCTAACCGCCCCAGGTTCTCCCTAAACCGGCCAAAATTCTCCTTGACAAACCCTCCGCATATCGTGTATCTTTGAAAGGTTTCCACAACATATTGTGGAGTGAAGCAGCAAGAGTTCAGCAAATTCAGGGCCTGTCTGTCTGAAACTCCCCACTAAATTTATCATTGCCCGGTTCTGTGAAAAACTCCTTTCGCAGGCAGAGGCCGTATCTTGCCCCAAGGGAGGGTCCCAATGCCGTCCAATCAGCCCAAGCAGACCGCCAAGTCTCCTGTCAGCGTCCACCGCCTCGAAGACCTGCTGTCCCAGCTTGAAGGCCACGGCCTCAAGCGCAACGGCCACGACGGCCTGCTCAAAAAGGCAGTGGACGCCGAGAGCTACTACCCCGACAACGAGCTAGCGGTCGATGTGCTGCGCAGCAAGTACCTGGCGCCGGGCGAAACCGGCCCCCTCCAGATGTGGGACCGCATCGCCAGGGCCATGGCCTCGGTGGAAAAGGACATGGAACACTGGTACGACCGCTTCTTCTCCCTGTTGCTAGACTTCAAATTCATCCCCGGAGGCCGGGTGATGCACGGGGCCGGCCGCGAGGAGTCCCGCCGTAAGCCCACCCTCTCCAACTGCTACGTCATCCCCATCGAGGAGGACAGTCTGGAGGGCATCTACCGTTGCCTGAACGAGTCAGCCATGGTCTACCGCACCGGCGGCGGGGTGGGCACCGACCTGTCCATCCTGCGGCCCAAGGGCTCACCGGTCAACGCCACCGTGGACAAGTCCCCCGGTTGCACCGCCTTCATGAACCTGCTCAGCGAGAGCACCAACGCCGTCTCCCAGGCCGGCCGCCGCGGCGCCCTGATGCTCACCCTCCGGGTCGACCACCCCGATATCGAGGACTTTATCACCATCAAGAACGACGCCAACCGGGTCAAGGTGCAGTACGCCAACATCAGCGTGCTGGTCACCCACGAGTTCATGCAGGCGGTGCTGGCGGACCGCGACTTCGACCTGCGCTGGAACGGCCAGGTCTACCGCACGGTGCGGGCCCGCGAGCTGTGGAACAAGATAATCACCAACGCCCACGCCAGCGCCGAGCCGGGTATCATCTTCTGGGATACCATGCGCGAGTACCACAACGTCGAGTATGCCAACCCGCTGACTAGCACTAACCCCTGTGGGGAGCAGCCTTTAGCTTCCTATACAGCTTGCAACCTGGGCAACCTCAATCTGACCCTCTTCGTGAACCCGGACGGGGTCTTCGACCACGCTGCGCTGGCCGAGAGCACCCGGGTGGCGGTCCGCTTCCTCGACGACGTTATCGAGTACAACATGGACCGCCACGCCCTGCCCAAGATCCGCGAGGCCGTGGCCTCAGACCGCCGGGTGGGCTTGGGGGTGACCGGCCTGGCCGACGCCCTGATGCTGATGAAAGTCAAGTACGACAGCTCCGAGGCGCTGCAGGCCGTCGAGCAGATCATGCAGACCATCTGCCACCACGCCTACGAGACCTCCATCGAACTGGCCCGCGAGAAGGGCGCCTTCACCCTCTTCGACTGGGAGGGGGTGTCCAAGAGCAAGTTCATCCAGGGACTGCCCCAGGGCCTACAGGACAAGATCCGCCGCTTCGGGCTACGCAACAGCACCCTGATCACCATGCCGCCGGTGGGCACCGGCTCCATCGTCGCCCAGACCACCTCGGGCATCGAGCCGATCTTCTGCACCAGCTACCGGCGCCGAGTCAAGCAGGCCGACGGGGAGAGCTTCCGCGAGTACAAAGTCTATCACCCCCTGGTCAAGACCCTCTTCGGCGGCGACGAGAACCTGCCCGAGTACGTGGTCACTGCCCACCAGATCGATCCCTATTTCCGCGTCAAGATCCAAGGGGTCATCCAGAAGTACACCGACAGCAGCATATCCTCCACCATCAACCTGGCCGAGGATATCTCTGTCGAGACGGTGGCCGACATCTATATCACCGCCTACAAGGAGGGCCTCAAGGGGGTGACGGTCTACCGCGAGGGCAGCCGCGAGGGGATCTTGCAGACAGAGAACAAGGAGAGCAAGCAGCCCAAGGCCGCGCCCCCGCCCGCCGCCGAGCAGCCCCGCCACCCGCGCCGCCGGCCCTCGGTCACCCGCGGGGTCACTGAGCGCATCCGCACCGGCGAGGGCAACATCTACGTCACGATCAACGAGGACGACGAGGGGATCTGCGAGGTCTTCAGCACCATCGGCAAGGCCGGCGGCAATGCCGCAGCCCAGTCCGAGGCCATCTGCCGCCTCATTTCCCTGGCCCTGCGCTCCAGCATCGACCCGCAGGAGGTCATCAAGGCCCTCAAGGGCATCTCCGGCCCGGCCCCGGTCTGGGAGAACGGCGAACAGATCCTCTCCACCCCGGATGCCATCGGCAAGGCCCTGGAACGCCACCTCAACCGCCGGCTCGAAGGCGAGCCCGTAACCGCCCTCCCCGTCCAGGGCGCCCCGCCGGCTGCGGCCATTCCCGCCGATGCCAAAACCCTGACCACCTGCCCCGAATGCGGCTCCACGGTATCGCACGAGGGCGCTTGCCTCTCGTGCAAGCACTGCGGCTGGTCTAAATGTTGAGGTGAACACCTGCGTCTGACGCCGGCGGGGAGAGCGCGGCTGCCTGCGCGTGGCTGCGCTCTTTGTTTTAGGCGACTTCGAAGCTCAGGCCGTCGTAGGCCAACTCGACCCCGGCGGGCAGGGCGGCGTTGGTCTTTTCGTGGTCCAGGTCATGGGCGATGTGGGTGAGATAGGCACGGCGCGGCCGCAACTCGGCCACCACCTCCAGGGCCTGGGCCACGGTAAAGTGGGTGGGGTGGTTGTTATGGCGCAGGGCGTCGAGGACCAGCACCTCCAGGCCGCGCAACCGGCCCAGGGAGGCGGGGGGAATGGCGTTGCAGTCGGTCACGTAGGCAAAGGAGCCGAAGCGATAGGCCAGGATCGGCAGCCGGCCGTGGTGTACCGTCAGGGGCTCCACCGGGCAGCCGCACAGTTCAAAGGGCCCGGCGATGGAGTTCAGGCTGAGCTGGGGCACGGATTCCGTCATCCCCTGGTACACCGGCTTGAAGGCGTAGTCAAAGACGTGCCGGATGCGCCCCAGGGTGCCCTCGTCCCCATAGCAGGGGATGGGGGCGCTGCGGCCAAAACAGAAGGAGCGCAATTCGTCGAGGCCGTAGAGGTGGTCCACATGCGGATGGGTGAAGAGCACCGCGTCCACCCGGCGCAACCCCTGGCGCAGGGACTGGAGCCGCAGGTCCGGGGTGGTGTCCACCAGGATGTTGCCCCCGCTCCCTTCGACCAGCAGGGAGCAGCGCAGCCTTTTGTTCCTGGGGTCCGAGGACAAGCACACCGCGCAGTCGCAGGCAATGCGCGGCACCCCCGAGGAGGTCCCGGTGCCCAGCAGGGTCGCCTTCATCGCGGCCGGTCGCCCGGCAGGGTCAGCACCCAGGGCCCCTCCTCAGTGATGGCCACCGTGTGCTCGAAATGGGCCGCCAGGGAGCCGTCGCGGGTGCGGGTGGTCCAGCCGTCCTCGGCCACCTCTACCTCAGGGGCACCCAGGCTAAGGATGGGCTCAATAGCCAGCACCAGTCCCGGCTGCAAGCGGGGCCCCCGGCCCGGCGGGCCGTAGTTGGACAGGTGCGGGTCCTCGTGCAAGGCCCGGCCGATCCCGTGGCCCCCGTACCGGCGCACCACCGCCACCCCGCCGGCGGCCTCGGCACAGGTCTGCACCGCGTGGGAGATGTCGGAGAGGTGCCCGTTGGGCCGGGACTGCCCGATGCCGGCCTCCAGGCAGGCCCGGGTGGTATCCAAAAGGTGCCGGGCCGGGCCGCTGGGCGAGCCCACCGCGCAGGTGAAGGCCCCGTCCCCGTAATACCCCTCCAACTCCACCCCCACGTCCACGCTGAGCAGATCGCCCTGGCGCAGGAACCGGCGGTTCGGGAAGCCGTGTACCACCTCCTCGTTGACCGAGGCACAGATCGAAGCGGGAAACCCGTGGTAGCCCTTGAAGGCCGGCCGCCCCCCTCTGGCGCGGATCATCCCCTCGGCCAGGCCGTCCAGTTCGAGGGTACTCACCCCCGGCGCGATGGCCGCCCTGAGGGCCTGCTGTACCGCGAAAACCAACTGGCAACTGGCGCGGATGCGCTCCACTTCGGCGGGTTTCTTGCGGTAGATCGCCACTTTGCTCCTGGTGGGGCCCCTGTTGCCATTGAAAAGGGTCTGATATATAATAGGTTAAATCAGTCTTTTGGAAACATCAGCAGGAACCGTAGGGGAAGAAATGGGCAAATCACTGGTAGTCGTCGAATCACCCGCCAAGGCCAAGACCATCAACAAGATCCTCGGCAAGGATTTCGTGGTGAAGTCCTGCATGGGGCATGTGCGCGATCTACCGCCAAAGGAACTGGGGGTGGACGTGGAGCACGACTTCAAGCCCCGCTACGTGACCATCCGCGGCAAAGGCAAGGTGCTCAGCGAGTTGCGCAAGGCCGCCCTGGATGCCGAGACCGTGTACCTGGCCACTGACCCCGACCGCGAGGGGGAGGCCATCGCCTGGCACGTGGCCCACTCCATCGACATGAAGGAGGAGGAGGTCCGGCGCATTCTCTTCAACGAGATCACCCCCAAGGCCGTGCGCGAAGCCATCGCCCAGTCGGGCCGGCTCGACATGAAGAAGGTCAACGCCCAGCAGGCCCGCCGGGTGCTGGACCGGCTAGTGGGCTACGAGATCAGCCCGCTCCTGTGGAAGGTGATCCACTCCGGCCTCTCCGCCGGCCGGGTGCAGTCGGTGGCTCTGCGCCAGATCTGCGAGCGCGACTTGGAGATCGCCGCCTTCAAGCCTGAGGAGTACTGGTCCATCGAGGCCCGCTGCCGCACCGCTGAGCAGGAGAGTTTTGCCGCCCGCCTGTTGCAGCACCGGGGCGAGAAGCTGGAGATCCCCAACCAGGAACGCGCCGCGGCCATTGTCGCCGAACTGAAAGAGCAGCGCTTCACCATCGCCCAGGTCAAGCAGCGCGACCAGTTGCGCCACCCCTTTCCCCCCTTCATCACCAGCACGCTCCAGCAAGAATGCGCCCGCCGGCTGCGCTTCTCGGTCAAGCGCACCATGACCGTGGCCCAGCAGCTCTACGAAGGGGTGGAGATCGAGGGGGAGACCCGGGGCCTGATCACCTACATGCGCACCGACTCAGTGCGGGTGGCCGCCGAGGCGGTGGCCGAGGTGCGCGAGCAGATCGGCTCGCTCTACGGGAACGAGTACCTACCCGAGACCCCCAATACATACAAGACCAAGCGCGGGGCCCAGGACGCCCACGAGGCCATCCGCCCCACCTACGTCGAGCTGCGCCCCGCCAAGGTCAAGGACCTGCTCACCACCGACCAGGCCAGGGTCTACGAGATCATTTGGAAGCGCTTCGTCGCCTCCCAGATGAAGCCGCAGGTCCTCAGCCTCACCACCGTGGACATCGGCGCCGGCGACTATCTGCTGCGGGCCAACGGCTCAGCCACCAGGTTCCCCGGCTTCACCCTGCTCTACACCGAGAGCAAGGAGGAGAAGGAGGAAGGGGAGGAGGAGGACAGCCGCGCCCTGCCCCCCGGCATGGCCACGGGCCAGGACCTGGAGGTGCAGGAACTCAAGCCCGAGCAGCACTTCACCAAGCCGCCGGCGCGCTACACCGAAGCCTCCCTGGTCAAGGAGCTGGAGGCCAAGGGCATCGGCCGGCCCAGCACCTACGCCCAAATCATCACCACCCTCCAAGACCGCGAGTACGTGGAGCGGGTGGAGCGCAACCTCATCGCCACCGAGCGGGGCCACACGGTCAACAAGTTCCTAGTCGAGACCTTCCCCCACATCTTCGACGTCAAGTTCACTGCCCTGATGGAGGACGAACTCGACCGCATCGAGGAAGGCGACGACCACTGGATCGACACCGTGCGGCAGTTCTACTCCTCCTGGAGCAGTTCCCTGCAGAAGGCCAATTCCCGCCGCCGCGAACTCAAGCAGGCTCTGCAGGAGGAGACCACGGTGGTCTGCGAGGAGTGCGGCCGGCTGATGGTGGTCAAGTGGGGCCGCAACGGTCGCTTCCTGGCCTGCCCCGGTTATCCCCAGTGCAAAAACACCAAGCCCCTGGCCGAGGAGCAGGCCCAGCCCCCCACCGACGCCATCTGCGACCTGTGCAACTCGCCGATGGTGGTCAAGAGCGGCCGCTACGGCCGCTTCCTGGCCTGCAGCAGTTACCCCGCGTGCAAGAACGTCAAACCCCTGCCTCTAGGGGTCTCCTGCCCCGACTGCAGCACCGGGGATCTGGTGGAGAAACAATCGCGCAAGGGCAAAGTCTTTTACGGCTGCAATCGCTACCCCACCTGCAAGTTCGCCAGTTGGGACAAACCCGTGGCCAAGGCCTGCCCCCACTGCGAGGCGCCCATCCTCTTCGAGCGGGGTAGCCGTAGCAACCCGCCGGCCCTCTACTGCCGCTCCTGCCACACCCAATTGGAGGCCCTCGCCGTGGACGCCGAAGCAGGGGGCTGATCCACCCAATGGCCGCGCCTGCCCCGCTGCACGCAGGTTCCAGCATCGAGCAGGGCTCTGCCTTCTTTCTGGATTACCTGGAAAAGGAGCGCAACTACGCCCGCCACACCCTGGAGGCGTACCGCCGCGACCTGCAACAGTTTGCCCGCTTCCTCTACCCCCGCATCGCCCGGGTGGGCATCCCCGTCAGCGCGGTGGAGCGCCAGATGGTGCAGCGCTACATCGAGGAGTTGGGCCGCCGCGGCCTCAAGCCCAGCAGCGTGGCCCGCAAGCTCTCTGCCCTCCGCTCCCTCTTCCGCCACCTGTGCCGCCAGCGGGTGCTGGCCGATAACCCGGCCAGCCTGGTCGGCGCGGCGCCGCCCCCCCGCCAGCCCCCCCGCCACCTGCCCCTCCCCCAGATCGAGGCGGCCATCGCCCTGCCTCCGGCCGCCGAGTTCACCGGGGCCCGGGACCGGGCCATCCTCGAAATCTTCTACGGGGGGGGCATCCGCCTGGGCGAGCTGGTGGCCCTCAACCTCAGCGCCCTGGATCTGGAGGAAGGCACCGTGCGGGTGCTGGGCCGGGGCCGCCGCGAGCGCATCGTGCCCATCGGCGGCCCGGCCCTGGCCACCCTCAAGACCTATCTGCAGCACCGGGCCGCCCTGCTCCTGGAACTGGACATCACCCAAGTGGAGGCCGGCGCCCTCTTCCTCAACCGCAAGGGCCGCCGCCTGCACCGGCGCACTGTGCAGACCGCGGTCAAGCGCTACCTGCGCCAGGTCGCCCAGGGCCAGAGCCTCAGCCCGCACCTCCTGCGCCACACCTTTGCCACCCACCTGGTCGAGGCCGGGGCCGACCTGGGCGCGGTCAAGGAGTTGCTGGGCCACGCCGCCCTGGCCAGCACCCAGGCGTACACCCAGGTGTCCCTGGAGCGGCTGCGCCAGGTCATCTCGCAGGCCCACCCCAGGGCCTGAGGGGCGCGCTTGATCCGGTTCCTGTGCCTCCTCCTGCTGTGGGCCTGCGCCAAGGTCGGGCCGCCCGCCGGGGGGCCGGTGGACCAGGCCCCGCCCGCCGTCGTCGCCCACACCCCCGCCGCCGACGCGGTGGAGGTGCCCCTCGACGCCCCGGTGGAATTGCTCTTCAGCGAGGCCATGGACCGCAGCCGCACCCAGGCCGCCCTGTTCCTTTCCCCCCTCTCCCCGATCGAGCCTGACTGGCAGGGCCGCCGCCTGCGCCTGCGCTTTCCCCAGGGCCTGCAACCCGGTCAGACCTACGTGATCACCCTGGGGACCGGGGCCCGGGACCTTCGCGGCAATCCCCTGCCCCAGTCCTTCACCCTGGCCTTTGCCACCGGACCCCGGCTCGACCAGGGCCGCATCGGGGGCCGGGTTTTCAGCCGGCACCAGCCCGCCGCCGGGGCGCACGTCCTGGCCTACGGCCTCAACCGGGGCCAGCGCCGCCTGCTGGCTGACCTGCCCGACTACCGCACCCAGGCCGGCAACGACGGGGGCTATGCCTTCTCGCGCCTGCCGGCTGGTCCGTACCGCCTGGTGGCCTTTGCCGACGCCGACGCCGACCAGACCTGGGACCCGGGGGAGGCCCTGGCCCTGCCCTCCCTGGACCTGGACCTGGGCGATGCCGACTCGCTGCGGGCCGGCGACCTGGACCTTTTCGCCGCCCCTGGCCCTCTCCGGCTAGAGCGGGTCCAGGCCCTCGACCAGCAGCGCCTGCTCTTCCTGTTTGGCCAGGAGGTGGACCCCGCACAGGTCCTCCTCGAAATCGCCGGCCTGCCCGTGGAGTTCCTCTACCAGTTGCCCCCAGACCGGCGCAAGCTCTATGCCCGCACTGCCCCCCAGGAGGCGGGGAGGGCCTATCCCCTGGGGCGCCTCGAAATCGCCGGCCAATCCCCGGAGTGGGGCGAGCCGGTGCGCGGCGTCGGCCGCCCCGACCAGACCCCCCCGGCCCTGGCCGTCACCCGACCCGCCGCCGGGGGCATCCTGGCCCCGCAGGACACCCTGCTGCTGATCTTCTCCGAGGCGATGGTCCATGCGGAATTAGGCGAGGTGTGGGTGGCCGACGACAGCGCCCAGACCCCGGCCGGCCGCTGGTCCTGGCAGGGGCCCGCGGTGCTGGCCTTTGCCCCCCAGGCCCCCTGGACGCCGGGCACGTACCAGCTTCGGGGCCGTACCGCCGGGCTGCGCGACCTGGCCGGCCTGGGCCTGCGCGACAGCCTCTTCGCCCTCAGTTTTGCCGCCGCCCCCCTGGACTGCCGCCTCGGTGGCCAGGTGCACCCGCCCGCCAGGGCGCCGGTCTGGGTGGGCGCCCAGGGCCCCGAGCAGAACTATCAGGTCCAGGCCGACCCCGAGGGGCGATTCCTCTTCGCCGACCTGCCGCCGGGGGCCTATCGGCTCTACGCCTTCGCCGACCTCAACTTGAACCAGCAGCAGGACCGCGGTATTTTAGAGCCCTTCGCCCCCTCCGAGCCCTACACCTGTCTCCCGGAAGCCCTCACCCTCGCCGCCGGCGCCGCCCGCGAGGACCTGGAGTTGGAGCTGGACGCCCCATGAGCCTGTACCGCCACCTCGGCACCTTGCTGCTGCTGCTGGTCCTGATCGGCATGGGTATAGCCAAATACTCACAGCTCTCCCCCCAGACCCAGCGCCGGCTGGAGCTGGAGACCTCACTGGAGCAGGTGTGCAACCTGGAGCAGCTCTACTTCCAGCGCCACGGCCGCTACTTCGACCCGGCCGACAGCTCACAGGGCATGCCCGCCCACTGGCTTCAGGGCTACCGCTGGGAAGCAAGGGCCGGCCGCCACAGCTTCTGGGTGCTGGTACGCGCCGATCTGAACGAGGATGGGATAGAGGGGATCTGGAGGGTGGACGAGCACTCGCGCCAGGGCGTGGTGCTGGTGGAGGACTAACCCCGCGTGTGCAGCCGGGCGATGGTAGTCTGGCCCGGCGCGTACGGCCCCGCCACCCGCAACCCTGGGGCCAGGGCGCAGGCTTCTTCGCAGGCCGCCTTCAGGGCCGGCGCTTCGGCTTCGGCCAGCACCTCCAGATAACAGCGGTACTCCCAGGGCCGGCCCAGGCGCTTGCGCAGCTCCACCTTGAGCACCTCGCAGCCCTGCCCGGTGAAGGCCGCCAGGATGGCCGGCAGTCCCCGCCCCGTGTCCGGCAGATCGAGGATCAGGGTGTGTTTGTGCGGCCCTGTCCCCGGCGGGGCTGGTTGGTGGCTCAGCACCAGGAAGCGGGTGTAGTTGCGCTGGTCGGTCTGGATGTTCTCGGCGAGGATGGCCATCTGGTGGTCCACCGCCGCCTGGGCCGAGGCGATGGCCGCCTCGTCGCGCCGCCCTCCCTCCTTGATCATCTTCACCGCCCCGGCCGTGTCGTACACCTCCTGCGCCTCGGCGTGCTTCAAGGCGCTCAGGTACTCCTGGCACTGGGCCAGGGCCTGGGGGTGGGAGTAGATCCGCCGCAGCTCCTCCAGCCGGGCGCCAGGGTGGGCAATGAGGCAATGGTCGATGCGCAGGAGGATCTCCCCGGCGATGGGCAGGGGCGCTTCGGCCAACAGATCCCAGACCGGCTGGATGCTGCCGGCCAGGGAGTTCTCGACCGGGGCCATGCCAAAGTCGGCCCGCCCTTGGGCCACGGCGGCGAAGAGCCCGGCAAAGGTGGGGCAGGGGAGGATGGTCAGCGGGCCGGCGAAGTACTCGTGGGCGGCCAGCTCGCTGTACGAGCCCAGCTCCCCCTGCACCGCGACCCTGGCGGCGGTTCCGACGACGGTCATGGGGCTCAGACGGCGATGGGCATGGGGATATGGGGATGAGGATCGTAGCCGACCAGGGAGAAATCCTCGTAGCAAAAATCGAAAAGCCCCTGGCCCCGGTCGGCGATCTCCATGCGCGGCAGGGGGCGGGGCTGGCGGCCTAATTGCTTTTGCAGGGCTTCGACGTGGTTGGTGTAGATGTGGACATCGCCCCCGGTCCAGACGAACTCCCCCGGCTCCAGGCCGCAGACCCTGGCCACCATCAGGGTCAGCAGGCTGTAGCTGGCCAGGTTGAAGGGCACCCCCAGCCCCACGTCGCAACTGCGCTGGTAGAGCTGGCAACTGAGCCGGCCCCCGGCGACGAAGAACTGGAAGAGGCAGTGGCAGGGCGGCAGGGCCATGCGCTCGATCTCGCCCACATTCCAGGCGCAGACCAGCAGGCGCCGGCTTTCGGGATTGCGCCGGATCAGGTCCACCACCTCGCTGAGCTGGTCCACGCTCTGGCCGTCGGCCTTGGCCCAGGAGCGCCACTGCTTGCCGTAGACCGGCCCGAGTTCGCCCTGGGCGTCGGCCCACTCGTCCCAGATCGTCACTCCGTGTTTTTGCAGGTACGCCACGTTGGTATCCCCCTGCAGGAACCAGAGCAATTCGTGGATGATGGAGCGCAGGTGCAGCTTCTTGGTGGTCAGGCAGGGAAAGCCCTCGGCCAGGTCAAAGCGCATCTGGTACCCAAAGACCGCCAGGGTGCCAGTGCCAGTGCGGTCTCCCTTGGGGACCCCTTTTTCCAGGACGTGGCGGACCAGGTCCAGGTACTCTTGCATCCTGCCGCTCCGGAGGATGGGTGGTAGAGGCGGGCCTAAAGTTAAATAAAACAGGAACAGCGGAAAAGTAGGGTCCCGTTGACAGGCAGAGGGCGGTCCCCTATCTTCATCACTCCATCTGCTGCATTTACAGCTGAGGCGACGTGGCCAAGTGGTAAGGCAGGGGCCTGCAAAGCCCTTATCCCCGGTTCGATTCCGGGCGTCGCCTCCAATCTTTTTTGCCGGGATGGCGAAACTGGTAGACGCGACGGACTTAAAATCCGTTGGGAGTAAAATCCCGTGCCGGTTCGATTCCGGCTCCCGGCACCACTTGATCTGCTCTCCCTCCCTCCCGGTGTAGCCGCACTGTCCCAATGAAAGGGGCAGTGCGACATGCAGGTCCCGAGTTTCGCCCCCTCCTGTTCCCCTCTCTGGCAGCCCTATTTCCTGCCTCTGCCTGGAATTAGTCAAAAACCATTGCACCTATCATAAGGCTGGCACACAATTTGCAAAAAGGACTAAACAGTCCTATTATGTGGGTTGGGGCTGTCTCACCCAGCCCAGGCTCTCCCGCCAATCTAGGAGGAAGAAGATGAAGGGAACCGTGTTGCTTGCCGCGCTCCTGCTGTCCGCCCAGTGGGGAGGGGCCGCCGCCCTCAAGGGGGTGGTCAAGGCCCAACTGTCCGGTCCCGCCCCCAGCACCCAGGTCCAAATGACCGATGACCCCTCCTGCGCCGCCAAACACACCACCCCGGTGGTCGACGAGAAGTTGGTCCTCGACGCCGCCAAGAACGTCAGATACGCCTTCGTCAGCATCAAAGCCGGCCTGCCCCAGGGCCAGCAACTGCGTCCCCCGGCCGAACCGGCCCTCATCGACCAGCACGGCTGCATGTTCGCCCCGCGGGTGGTGGGGGTGATGGTGGGCCAGGGGCTCAAGGTGCTCAACAGCGACGGGGTGTTGCACAACGTCCACCTGATGGGCAAGGCCAACCGCGAGGTCAACAAGGCCATGCCGGCCTTCACCAAGAAGATGGTGCTGCCGGGGACCACCTTCGCCAAGCCCGAGACCATCCCCCTCAAGTGTGATGCCCATCCCTGGATGGCCGGCTACGTCATCGTCACCGCCCATCCCTACTTCGCGGTGACGGGGGCCGATGGCAGTTTCGAGATCAAGGATCTGCCCCCCGGCAAATACACCGTCGAGGTCTGGCACGAATACCTGGGCACCAAGGCTCAGGAGGTCCAGGTCACCGACACCGGTGCCACCGCCAACTTCACCCTCGCCAAGTGAACCCTCCTTCCGGCTGCGCGCCGCAAGAGGAGCAAGCGCGATGAGCAAGCTATTCCTGCACCTGGGAATCGCCGCGGCGGTCTGGATGGCGCCGCGGGCCGGGCACGCCGCCCAACCCGCCACACCGGAGTTGGTGGAGAAAGGCAGGCAGGCGTACCAGTTTCACTGCGCCCCCTGCCACGGCGCCGCCGGGCACGGCGACGGGCCGGCGGCGTACCTGCTCTACCCCAAGCCGCGCAATTTCGCCAAGGCCCAGTACCGCCTGGTCTCCACCTGGGAACAGGTGCCCACGGACGAGGACCTTTTCGGGGCCATCACCCGGGGCATGCCCGGCTCGGCCATGCCCTCGTGGCCCGGCCTCTCCGAGGAGACCCGCTGGGGGCTGGTCCACTACCTCAAGACCTTGGCCGACCACCCGCTAGAGTACGGCCCGCCCGCTCAACCTCCTGAAGAGGGCGGCCCGGGCACCGGGGTGATTGAGGTGCCGCCGGAACCCCTCTACGACCAGGCCGCCCAAGAGCGGGCCGCCGAGCTCTTTGCGCAAGGGTGCGCCGGCTGTCACGGGGCCACCGGCAAGGGCGACGGTCAGACCCGGCAGATCGACAGCGACGGATACCCCACCCGCCCGCGCGACCTGACCCGGGGCATCTATAAAGGCGCCCCCACCCCCCAGGAGGTGTACCGCCGCATCGTCGCCGGCCTGCCGGGCACCCCCATGCCCATGAGCGACTGGGCCCCAGGCGCCGACGCCTGGGCCCTCACCCAGTACGTGCTGGCCATGTCCAGTCCGCGCCAGCGCCAGCGCAACGAGATGCTCAGGTTCAGCATCCAGACCCCGCGGGTGCCCAAACTGCCCAGCCACCCGGACGACGGGGAGTGGCGCGCCGCCGACCCGGTCAACCTGCATCTGATGCCCCTGTGGTGGCGGGACGACCGGGTCGAAGAGGTGACGGTGCGGGCCCTGCACGACGGGGCGGAACTGGCGGTGTTGATGGAGTGGCACGACGACACCGAGGACCACACCGCCATCCGGCCTCAGGATTTCCGCGACGCGGCGGCGGTGCAGTTCGCCCTCTCGCCGGACCCGCCCTTCTTCGGCATGGGCAGCCCGGGCCGGCAGGTCAACATCTGGATGTGGAAGGCCGAGCGCCAGGCCGACCTGGTCGCCTTCCAGGACCTGGAGGCGGTGTATCCCAACATCGGCATCGACTCCTACCCCAACCTGCTGAAGTCCCCCCTGGAGCAGCCCATGCGCCATGCCCTCACCCTCGAATCGGACCCCACCTTCGTCACCGGCTGGGGGGCGGGCAACATCGTCTCCGACCCGACGCGCAAGAACGCCGCCGAGGATTTGCAGGCCCAGGGCCAGGGCACCCTCAAAGCCCATCCGCGCTTCGACCAGGAGGTGGTGGCCGAGGGGGTGTACCAGAGCAACAGCTACCATGTGGTCTTCCGCCGCACCTTCAAGCCCAAGGGCAAGGAGGGGGTGGTGCTGAAGCCAGGAGCCACGGTGCCGGTGGCCTTCGCCGTGTGGGACGGCAGCCACGGGGACCGCGACGGCAAGAAGTCGGTGACCATCTGGCAGGAACTCAAACTCGCCCCCTGAGGAGGACAGGCGCCATGGCAAGAGACAACCAATCGCGGCAGGAGATTCCCCGGCGCGAGTTCCTGCGCTGGATGGGCGTAGGGGTGGGCGGAGCCCTGCTGCCCTCGTTCCGCCTGCTGGCCGCCGCCCCCGGCGAGAACCCGCTGGCCGGCTCGGTGAACCGCGACTGGGAGCGGATTTACCGCGACCAGTTCCGCTACGACCGCCAGTTCGACTGGGTCTGCTCGCCCAACGACACCCACGCCTGCCGGGTGCGGGCCTATGTGCGCAACGGCATCGTCGTGCGCCTGGGCGCCACCTACGACTACCAGGACTACGCCGACCTGTACGGCAACAATGCCACTGTCAACTGGAACCCCCGGCAGTGCGCCAAGGGCTACACCTTTCACCGGGTGCTCTACGGCCCCTACCGCCTGCGCCACCCCATCGTGCGCAAGGGCTGGAAGGCCTGGGCCGACGACGGCTTCCCCTTCCTCACCCCCGAGCTGAGGAGCAAGTACCTCTTCGATCGGCGCGGCGAGGACGAATTCGTGCAGATCTCCTGGGACGATGTCTTCCACGACCTCGCCGGTGCCCTCAAGTCCATTGCCGTCAACTACAGCGGCGAACTGGGGAAGCAGCGCCTGCTCTCCCAGGGCTATCAGCCCGAGATGGTCAAGGCCACCCAGGGGGCCGGCACCCGCACCGTCAAGATGCGCGGCGGCATGGGCCTCCTGGGGGTGATGGGCAAGTACGGCATGTACCGCCTCAACAACTCCCTGGCCCTGCTCGACGCCCAGGTGCGGGGGGTGGACCACGAGCACGCCCTGGCCGGCCGCAACTGGTCCAACTACACCTGGCACGGCGACCAGGCCCCGGGCCAGCCCTGGGTCCACGGCCTGCAGGCCTCCGACTGCGACTTCAACGACCTGCGCTTCTCCAAACTCATCGTCATGGACGGCAAGAACCTGGTGGAGAACAAACTCACCGACTCCCACTGGTTCATCGAGTGCATGGAGCGGGGGGCCAAGATCGTGGTCATCGCCCCCGAGTACGGGCCGCCCTCTACCAAGGCCGACTACTGGATCCCCATCCGCCCGGCCACCGACGCGGCCCTGTGGTTGGGCATCGCCAAACTGATGATGGACAAGGGCTGGTACGACGAGGGGTTCGTCAAACGCTTCACCGACTTCCCGCTGCTGGTGCGCAAGGACAACCTCAAGAGGCTGCGCGCCGCCGAGGTCTTTGCCGATTACCGGCCCGGCCTCCAGCCCGAGGGCGCCTCCTTCAAGCGGCAGGGCCTCAAGCCCGAGCAGTACCAGAAGCTGGGTGACTTTGTCGTCTGGGACGAGGGCCTCAAGGGGCCGCGGGCTCTCACCCGCGACCAGGTGGGCGCCCGCATGGAGGAGTCGGGCATCCGGCCGGCGCTGCAGGGGGAGTTCAAGATCAAACTGGCCGACGGCGCCGAGGTGGAGGTCGCCACCCTATGGTCCCTGTACCAGCTGCACCTGAAGGACTACGACCTCGACACGGTGGTGGACATCACCGCCGCGCCCAGGGACCTGATCGAGCAATTGGCCTTGGACCTTTACACCATGAAGCCGACGGCCATCCACCAGGGCGAGGGCATCAACCACTGGTTCCACGCCACCCAGATGAACCGCGCCGCGTACCTGCCCATCATGTTTACCGGCAACATCGGCAAGCCGGGGGCTGGCTGCTACACCTGGGCCGGCAACTACAAGGCCGCCCTCTTCCAGGGTTCGCCCTGGACCGGTCCCGGCTTCAAGGGCTGGGTGGCCGAGGACCCCTTTGAGCCCGCCCTGGACCCGGCGGCCCCCGGCAAATCGGTCAAAGCCCACGCCTACACCAAGGACGAGGAGCCGGCGTACTGGAACCACGGGGACCGGGCCCTGATCGTGGACACCCCCAAGTACGGGCGCAAGAACTTCACCGGGCAGACCCACATGCCCACCCCCACCAAGGCCATCCTCTTCACCAACGTCAACCTGATCAACAACGCCAAGCACGTGTACGAGATGATCAAGAACACCAACCCCCTGGTGGAACTGATCCTCTCCATCGACGTGCAGATGACCTCCTCCATCGAATACGCCGACGTGGCCCTGCCGGCCAACTCCTGGCTGGAGTTCGAAGGACTGGAGGTCACCGCCTCCTGCTCCAATCCATTCCTGCAGATCTGGAAGGGGGATATCGCCCCGGTCTTCAACAGCAAGGACGACCTGACCATCCTGGCGCAGATCGCCAGGGCCCTGGGCGAGGTCACCGGCGACCAGCGTTTCTACGACTACTTCAAGTTCGAACACGAGGGTCGGCGCGACGTCTACATCCAGCGCCTCCTGGACACCAGCACCACCACCGCCGGCTACAAGCTGGAGGACATCATGGCCGGCAAGTACGGCCCCTCCGGCGGCTGCCTGATGAACTTCCGCACCTATCCGCGCATCCCCTTCTGGGAGCAGGTCAACGACCACGAGCCCTTCTTCACCGACACCGGCCGGCTGCACGCCTACGCCGACGTGCCCGAGGCCATCGAGTACGGCGAGAACTTCATCGTCCACCGCGAGGGGCCCGAAGCCACCCCGTACCTGCCCAACGTCATCGTCAGCAGCAACCCCTACATCCGCCCGGAGGACTACGGCCTCCCCCTCGACGCCGAGCACTGGGACGAGCGCACCATCCGCAACGTCAAGCTCGACTGGGCGGCGGTGAAGAAGACCGAGAACTTCCTCTGGAAGAAGGGCTTCCAGTTCTTCTGCCTCACCCCCAAGACCCGCCACCGCGTGCACAGCGGCTGGTCCAACGTGGACTGGCACATGGTCTTCGACTCCAACTTCGGCGATCCCTACCGCCTCGACAAACGCGCCCCCTGCGTGGGCGAGCACCAGTTGCACCTCAACCCCCAAGCGGCCCGGGACCTGGGCATCGCCGATGGCGACTACGTGTACGTGGACGCCAATCCGGCGGACCGGCCCTACGTGGGGGCCCACCCGGACGATTTCTTCTACCGGGTCTCGCGCTGCATGCTGCGGGTCAAGTACAACCACGCCTACCCGTACAACATCGTCATGATGAAACATGGCCCCTTCATCGCCACCGAGAAGAGCGTGCGCGCCCACGAGACCCGGCCCGACGGCCGGGCCCTGTCGGAGAACACCGGGTACCAGTCCAACCTGCGCTACGGCTCGCAGCAGTCGGTGACCCGCAACTGGCACATGCCCATGCACCAGACCGACACCCTCTTCCACAAGGCCAAGGCCGGGGTGGGCTTCCTCTTTGGCGGCGAGGCCGACAACCACGCGGTCAACACCGTGCCCAAGGAGGCCCTGGTGCGCGTCGTCAAGGCCGAGGACGGCGGCATGGGCGGGGTGGGGGTCTGGGCGGTGGCCACCACCGGATTCACCCCGGACAACGAGAGCGAATTCATGAAGCGCTACCTGGCCGGCGAGCTGGTCCAGGTCGAGAAAGGCTGACTATGCCCCTCCATGAGCCCGATGCCACGGATCCCATGGTCTTCGTCGGGGTGACCCTGCCCGGCGACCTGGAAGCCACCCGCGAGATGGCCTACGTCTTTGCCGAGGAGTTCGCCCGGTTGGGCCACCCGGCCGCCCGGATCATGGACCTTTTCCGCAAGCCCTTCTACCAGGGAGCGCACCAGGCCTTCCTGGCTCTGGAAGAGGAGGAGATAGGTCGCATCGTCGCCGAGTGCGTCGGTTTGTGGGGGCGTTTCGCCTGGGTGGACCAGGATCAGGGGGTGGACCCCGACGAGGAGCAGGACAGGCGCGAGATGGAGCTGCTTGAAATCGAGATGCCCCAACCGGCACAGCGAGGAGGTGAATGATGCCACAGGTCTACAACTGGCACCTGGGCCGCCAGATGAACTACCCCTTCGAGGCGGCCTACCCGGAGCGGCAGTTCGCCTTTGTCTTCAACATCAACCGCTGCATCGCCTGCCAGACCTGCACCATGGCCTGCAAGTCCACCTGGACCTTCAACAAGGGCCAGGAGCACATGTGGTGGGCCAACGTGGAGACCAAGCCCTACGGCGGCTACCCCCACCACTGGGACATGAAGACCCTCCAGTTGCTGGAGGAGGCCAATCCGGGCGGCCAGGTCTGGAAGGCCGGGGGCGGGGGCCCGCAGCAGCCCTACGGGGAGTTCGCCGGCAAGACCGTCTTCGAGGGCCGCGACACTTCCCTCCGGCCGGACAGCTCGCGGGTGCTGGGCTACCTGCCCACCGACGAGGAGTGGAACTCGCCCAACCTCTACGAGGACAACCCGGTGGGCAAGCGCGGGGTGCGCGACGACTACAAGATGGAAGGGGGCGAGCGCCTGCCGGTGCACAACACCTGGTTCTTCTATCTGGCCCGCATCTGCAACCACTGCTCCTACCCGGCCTGCCTGGCCGCCTGCCCGCGCCAGGCCGTCTACAAGCGGCCCGAGGACGGCATCGTGCTGGTGGACCAGGAGGAATGCCGCGGGTACCGCAAGTGCGTCGAAGCCTGCCCGTACAAGAAGGTGATGTACCGCGGCAACACCCGCATCTCCGAGAAGTGCATCGGCTGCTACCCGCGGGTGGAGGGTTCCGACCCCGAGAGCGGCGGCGAGCCCATGGAGACCCGCTGCATGGCCGCCTGCATCGGCCAGATCCGCATGCAAGGCCTGGTCAAGATGAGCCAGGACGGCTCCTGGGTCGAGGAGAGGCAGCACCCCCTCTACTACATGGTGAAGGTGGCTAAGGTGGCCCTGCCCCTGTACCCGCAGTTCGGCACCGAGCCCAACGGCTATTACATCCCGCCCCGCTGGGTGCCCAGGCAGCACCTGTACCAGATGTTCGGGCCGGGGGTGGACCACGCCGTCGAGCGCTATACCCACCCGGACCGCGAACTGTTGGCCGTGCTGCAGCTTTTCCGCCGCTCCAACCGCATCATCTTCCGCTACGAGATCGAGGAGGGGCCCAAGATCTACGAGGGCGAGCTGCGGGGCAAGCCGGTGACCATCTACAACGACACCATCATCGCCTTCGGCAAGAAGGGCCAGGAACTCTTCCGCACCACCATCGACGAGCCGGTGCACGTGCGGCCGGCCGACCGGTTGAACTCAATCTGAGGAGGAAGCGATGAGCCTGGTCGAAGCGCCCGCCCTCGAACTGGCCCTGTGCCGCAGCATGCTCTACGAGGCCCTGGCCCTGGGCTTCTGCGCCCCCGGTCCGGAGGTGGCCCAGCGCCTGGCCTCGCCCCAGGGCAGCGCCGCGCTGGCCGCGGCGGCCTTTCTGCTCGACCCGGAGCTGGCCGACCCGGTGCGCCAACTGGCCCGGGACGCCCGGGAGGTGGAGGGGCTTCCCCTGCGCTTCCGCCGGCTCTTCGGCCACACCTCGCGCGGGCCGGTGCCCCCCTACGAAACCGAGTACGGCAGCGACGCCCTCTTCCTGCAACCCCAGGAGATGGCCGACATCGCCGGCTTCTTCCGCGCCTTTGGCCTGGAACTGAGCCGCCGGGGGCACCAGCGGGTGGACCACCTGGCCTGCGAGTGCGAATTCCTCGCCTTCCTCTGCCGCAAGGAGGCCTTTGCCGTGGAGCAGGGCGACGAGGACATGCTGGAGCAGACCTGCAGGGCCCAGCGCCTCTTCCTCAAGGACCACCTGGGGCGTTTCGGGCCGGCAGTGGGCCACCGGCTCGCCCGCGAGGACCAGGGCTTCTACGGGGCGCTGGGGCGGATCTGCGCCCTCTTCCTGGACGGGGAGTGCCGGCGGCTGGACGTGCCGGCGGGGCCGGCGCACCTCGAACTGCGCTCCGCCGAGCCCGACAACGTGCCCATGGCCTGCGGCAGCGAGTCGGAACTGCTCCAGGTAGAGGACCCGGCCGAGGCAACATGAGCCGCCTCCGCGTCGAGTACGAACCTCGCCTGGTCGAGGAGGCGGTGCTGCGGGCCGCGGCGGGCCGCCCCGAGGAGGCCGAGTTCCGCCAGTCCCGCGACCGGCTTTACGAACTGGAGGATCCCGACCAGCGCGAGGCGGCCTTTCTCGCCCTCCACGGCCAATGGTTCGAGCGCCTGGGCCTGTGCGGGCCCGTGGAGGAGGCGCTGGGGGAGCGCCCGCTGCTGGTGGCCCAGGTACGCCGCTGCGCCGTGGTGCGGGCCCGGAACAAAAAAGAAGAAGGGGCCGAACTCTTCGTCAGCCCGGACCCGGGCCTGGGCCGCGCCCTCGGACTGCAACTGCGGCCCGAATCCTTCCTAGCCCCGGCACCGCTTCTGGGCTTGCTGCGCCACGAATTGCTGCACATCGCCGATATGCTGGAGCCGGATTTCGGCTACGAACCCGAGTTGCGTATCCCAGAGGATGGCATGGCCCGCCGGCTGGTGCAGGAGCGGTACCGGGTGCTGTGGGACACGGCCATCGACGGCCGCCTGACCCGCGAGGGCCGGGCCCCGACCAGGGTGCGCCAGCGCCGCCTCCTCGATTTTGCCCGCGCCTTCCCCATGTTGGGTCCCGAACACTTCGCCCCATTCTTCGACGGGGACCACCCCTCCCACCCCGCACTGCTGGCCTGCGCCCGCGACCCAGTGCAGGCCCTGGGCCTGTCTGGAGTGGCGGACCGGCGCTGTCCGCTGTGCCGCTTCCCCTCCTACAGCTTCGAGCCCGACCCCGGACGCCTCGCCCCTGCCCTGGTGGCCCGCATCCAGGCGCGTTTCCCCGCCTGGCAGCCGGCCCAGGGCCTGTGCCGCCAGTGCGCCGACCTGTACCGCGGCCACGCGGTGGGCGCGGCCTGACCCCGGCTCAGGCGGCCTGATCCCGCATCATCGCCTCCAGCACCACCTTGGGGCAGACCGCCCCGTGGATATAGTCCAGCAGGGTGCGGGCCACCCCGCGGATGCGCCGCTCGGCCTGGGGGTCCAGGCATTTGCCCCCCTCGTCGAAGACCTCCTGCACCCGGGCCACCGAGACCAGGGCCGGCAGCACCAGGGCCCCCACGTGGGAGCAGACGCTGCGCAGGTGCTCCAGGGATTTGATCGCCCCGATCTGGCCAGCCGCCACCCCCAGCAGGGCCACGGGTTTGCCGGCCAGCACGCTGGGAAAACCCAGGTTCTCGATGGCCAGCTTGGTCAAGCTGCTGAAGCTGCCGTGGTACTCGGGGGTGGCGATCACCACCCCGGTGGCCTCGGCGACAGCCTGGCGGAAGGCCGCCGCCGATTCTCCCCTGGGCTCCCTGCCGGGAAAGGTCAGCTCAACGGTGTTCAGGTCAATGTCGTGTAGCTCCACCTCGCCGGCGCGGCGAAACTCCTCGTTCACCAGCGCCAGCGCCATCGCGGTGTAGTTGCCGGGACGGCTGCTGCCGCAGAGGGTGGCGATCTTGATGGCCATTGGGATCTCCTGAGGATAGAGGGAAAGGGGTAACGGCGGCGGCGCTTTACTACATTAAATACTAATGACGCCACCGGGCGCACCGCCGCAAGGAGGCATTATGGAATGGCAACTGCCCCAGCAGGAACGCGTCTATCTGCGCGAACTGGCCCGCCGGCAGGCCCAGATCGCCGCCCTGCCCCTGAACGCCCGCCGCCGGCAGCTGTGGTACGACCTCAACGACACCCAGCCCAACACCCGCCCGCCCATCGTCATCGAGACCGGGACCTTTGAGCGCGACTTCCTCCCCGATTCGCTGTACCGCTGCGCCACCCCCGCCGGCCGGGCCATCGAGGGCCAGTTGCTGCGCCACCTGCGCAACCACGAGCTGATCGACGACGACAAGGTGACGCCCGACACCTTCGACATCGGCTGGCAGGTGGAGATTGACGAACTGGGCGTCGAGATCCCCATCCGCCGGGTGCAGGACGCCGAGGGCGTGCCCACCGGGTACGAGTTCCAGCACCCCATCAAGGACCTCCGGCGCGACTTCCAACTGCTCAAGCCAGCCCGGTGCCGCGTGGACCGCGAGGGCACCCTGGCTTGGAAAGGGTTTCTGGAGGAACTGCTGGGGGACTTGCTGCCGGTGGCCATCCGCACCGGGGTCTTCGGCTGCGCCATGCTCACCCACCGGGTGGTGGAGCTGATGGGCATGGAGGCGTTTTTCCTGGCTATGTACGACCAGCCCGACGAGGTGCGTCGGCTGATGGCCTACCTGCGCGACAACGCCCTGCGGGTGATGCGCTGGGCCGAGGCGGAGGGCCTGCTGCGGGCCAATACCGGCAACCAGGTCAGCTTTGGATCCAGCTTCAACCTCACCGCACAACTGCACCTGCCCTCGGAGTAGCCGGCGCGCCTGGACTAGATGTGGGGTTCGGCCAACAGCCAGGAGAGCATCGGCATCTCCCCGGAGATGTACAACGAGTTCTGCTTTCCGTACTACCGCGACGCCTGCGCCCCCCTGGGCCGGCTCTACTACGGCTGCTGCGAGCCGGTGCATCCCTTCTGGGAGGACGTGCGACGGCTGCCAAATCTGAAAAAAGTCTCGGTGCCCCGTTGGTGCGACCAGCGGCTGGTGGCCGAGGCCCTGCGGGGCAGCGGCATCGTCTTCTCGCGCAAGCCGGACCCCAACTTCCTCAGCGTGGACCAGACCCTCGACGAGGCGGCCTGGGCCGCCCATATCCGCCAGACCCTGGAACTGACGCGCGGGGTGCAGGTGGAGTTCATCGTCCGCGACGTCTACACCCTGCACGGGGACCTGGGCAACGCCCGCCGGGCCGTGCAGATCGCCCGCCGCGAAATCGCCCGCGCCTATAGGGACTGAGGCGGGCTCACTCCTCCCCGTCGTAGTATTCGAGCCCCTCGGAGCGGATCAGCCGGCTCTCGGGGGAGCCCACGAACCACTTGCCGCTGTCCGGGTAGTGGCAGGACTCGCCGATGGGGTTGTCGGCGACGACGTAGAAAACCAAGTCCTCGGTACCGTCGTTGATGAACTGGTGCGGCACCCCCGGCTCAAAGACAAAGGCGTCGCCCGGCTCGACGGGCGTCATCCCCTCTGGGTCGCGGACCTTCCCCTTGCCAGAGATGATGTGGTAGAACTCCCACTGGGCGCTGTGGGAGTGGTACGGGAAGGCGATCTTGCCCGGCGGGATGCGGGTGATCTCCACGTCGAAGGGGTGCCGCTCCTTCAGGTCGGTGGACCGCGGTCTGCGGCCCAAGGCCACCGACAGTTCCCGGCTGGCGCCGGCGAACTTGCCTTTGGGTGAATTCCACGAATCCTCGGGAATATCCCGCGTATTGACCTTGCGCATGGCGCTGCCTGCCTTTCTGGGGTGGGTAGGGATGAGGGGCGCTGATCCCCACGATAACCAAACCTCGCTGTCTCTGACAATCTCCTCAGGCGATATAGCCCGCCGGCGGATAGGCCCTGCTCGGATCGCTGTAGGGGTTGCCGGCCTGGTCCTTGCCCCGGGCCAGGTAAATCTGAAAGTTGGGGTTCTTCTCCACCACGAAGCGCACGTGGGTGGGAAAGTAGCGGACGGTCAGGGCGCTGCGCC
>Ga0194121_10001424_pt1 | contig 40645 bp, 47 predicted proteins | sample TA2MahCa50mmetaG_FD_148609 | JGI IMG/M metagenome (GOLD analysis project Ga0194121, IMG submission 148609) | Freshwater microbial communities from Lake Tanganyika, Tanzania - TA2015020 Mahale Deep Cast 50m | ecosystem: Environmental > Aquatic > Freshwater > Lake | place: Tanzania: Lake...
CCTTGCGCCCTGTGCGTTTTGCGCCGTTAGAACGCACCAATCTGTTGGCGTCGCCGGTTGTGGTAGGGTGGTGGTGACCGACGGCAGGTGATCCCGCCCATCTGTTCGTTGGTGCCTAGACGGGCATGGCGCCAGAACCGGTGAACGTGGCCGGTTACGCGTGAGCGTTGTCTGCGAGGTTCGAGTCCTCGCCGTCTAGCTTTCGCCGCTCGCTAGTTGCGTCTTGAAGGGAGCCGTCGGAGGTCGGAGACCTGCGGAGCCGAAGTCGGTCATGGCAGTAATCCTTCTGAATAGATGTTGCAGTTCCGTTACAGATCGGGTGCTTTTCGCCACACTACTAGCGGCGCTGACAGTTGGCAACGTTTCGTTATGCCTGCTCAGCGGTGGTCTAGACAGAATAGACGCTTTTTCTACTTTCTTCCCTAAGAAGCTCTTACGCGGAGAAACCTGGAAATTCGGTCTATTCTGTCTAATAGAACATATGTACCCATCAGAACAGGTCGGTTTGCACGCTCGTCGCCGACGGCAGCGGAGGGGTCAGGGACGGCTCGGCGAGCCCTTCCCACACCCGAATCTGTGTGCCGCCGATGGAGCGCCGAGCCTGCCGCAACCCTTTCTCGGCGAGCATCGCGCCCCACGCCCGCGTCTGCGGCGGGTTGAGCGGCGGCACCTGCGAGGCGCACCACCGTTGGAACGATGCGTGCAACTCGTCGCCGCGCGCCGTCGCTCCCGGTTCGAGCCGGTAGCCACGGTCAGCGAAGAACCGGGCGAGCACGTCCTGGGTCGAACGGTAGTCAGCGGTCGCCATGTCCACCGCCAACGGCAACCCGAGCCCTTCCTCCCGCCACTTGGCAAGCCCCTCGAGGGCCCACTGCATGATGCCGGGCAGCTCGCCGTACAGCCGCTCGGTGAGGTGCGGGTCACGGCGCGACTCGTCAATCGTCACGTCGAACCGCACGACCCGCAGCCGGCGCCAGATGCCTTCGTCGCCACCTCGGATCGTCGGCAGGTGATTCGCGGCGAGCACGAACTTGTGTGTCGGGGTGAACGTCCACTCGTTCTGATAGAGCCGCCGTGTCGAGATCGCGTCGCCACCGGTCAGTTCTTTGACCCGTGGCTCGTGCAGCCGTGAGCCTGCTTCGATCTCTGACGACGTGACGAGCCGGGCGCCGTGCAACGCGGCGACCTCTTGCGGGTGCTGCTGGTTGGGTTGCACCATCAGCACATCGCTTCGCATCGGTCGCCCGTAGTCGCCGTGGAGGCGGCGCAGTACCGACAGCAACACGCTCTTGCCGTTCGCACCTGAACCGATGAGGAACAGCATGACGTGTTCGAGGGTGAGCCCGGTGAGCGAGTAACCGACGAACCGTTGCATGTAGTCGCGCACGTCGGCGTCGGGGAGCACTTCTTCGAGGAACTGTTCCCACCGTGGACAGGTCGCCGCCGCGTCGTAGGTCACGTCGGTTCGTTTCGTGAGGAAATGCGCCCGGTTGTACGGCGACAGGGTGCCGGTGGCGAGATAGAGGCAGCCGTTGCCGACGGTGATCAGCATGTGATGCCGGTCGAGTTCGTCGTAGTGGAGCACGATGTTCGGGTGTGACCGTGCGAGTTGGATCATCGCTTTCACGCCTGCAGCGGTGCGTGCCCGGTCGCCGAGTTTTACGAGCGTCTTGTGGTGATCTTCGGAGGTGGCGCGTGCCAGTTCACCGATGAGGTGCCGGTTGACGTGTTTCGCTACCTCTTGGATCATCGTTTCGTGTTCGTCGGGGACCCATACCTCACCGTTCCACGCATACCATTGTCCCCACGGCAGGATGAACCGGTGGTTGCCGCCTGAGAGTTCGACGAGCACTTCGCTGAGGGTTGTGTCGCCGCCGATGCGAGTGTTCGTTTCGAGCTCGTCGTCGTCATCGTCGTCGTTGTCGGCGGCGGGTGCCGTCGTTGCCGAGGTGCCCGAGTTCGCGGTCAGCATCTTCCAGATCGCGTCGTCACGTTCGGCGCGTCGGTCGGCGCCAAGTTCGCGTGCCGCTGCGGCGAAGTCGCCGCCGTATCGGGTGCGCACGACGTAGCCGAACTTGTCGTAGGTTTCATCTTCCACAAGGTTCGGGATCGAACCGGTGAACACGTGGAGCAGATCGGTGTTGCGGTAGTAGAGCGACGCTGACGGCCCCTGGTGTTCGTGGTGGTGCGGGCCTCGCCACAGTTCGTACCCTGAGCGGTGCACCGAGTGCAGTGTCCATCCGTCGGGGATCAACAGGTCGGGCCATGTCGTTGACGCGTTGAACGCGTCGCCTGGTAGTTCCTCGCCGTCGGGTCGCGCTGACCGTTCGCGGCGAGGTTCCCGCACAGGGACGGCGGTGAGCATGTCGAGCAGCCATTCGGGTGCGTCAGCGACAGCGTGTTCGTCGGGGCCGTAGCCGATCTCCCATGCGTAGGCGACGCCGGTGTCGGGGTGCAGGGTGGGTGCGACGACGATCTGTCCGCCGACACCGCGAATGTCGAGTCCGACGCCGAGTGCGGTGCCTGCGTTGTTGACGATCTGTACGTCGCGGGTGTTGCGCATCACATGATGCGTGCCGCCGCCTCCGGTGATGGCGCGCACCGTGTCGGGCAGCGCACCGTACTGCGCTTCAAGGTCACGCAACGTTTCGTCGCCGCCGTGGCGCGGGTCCACGTCAAGCACGAAGTGGGGATGGTCGATGACGTAGCTGACACCGGAGTCCGGCATCCATCCCCACCATGCAGCGATCTGCACGACGTTCGTGGTGGCTTCGGTCTGCCATTCGTCAATGCGTGGGTGTTTCGTGCCGGGTTTCACCGGCGCGACTCTCCATCCGAGACGCGCGTACAGGAGCGCCATCTCGAGGGCGGACGGGCTATCGTTCATTGCACCAACCTTGCGACACGAGTGTTGAGAGCGAGCGAGCCCCGGTCTGATGCGACCGGGGCTCGTGACGTTACTGCCCTGTGCGGGCAGCGGCTAGAACAGGGTCAAGCTGTCGAACAGGTTGTTGACAGTCTGCGGCGGGAGTGCCGCCTGTGCCGGCGCCTGCTGTGGCTGTGCCCCGTCGAACAGGCTGGTGGCCGACACGGTGGCGGGCGGCTGGTATTGCGCCGCGAACCGCTTGAGCGGGTTGCCTTTGCCCACGTCCTCGGTCGCCGAGAACACGACGCCGAGCATCGCGCCGACGCGCAGCTCGTCCTCGCCGACAGCCTTCATCGCTTCACCGATGGCTCGCGCCATCGTGCCGCCCTTGTCGGGGTAGATCGCAATGAACTCGTCCGGCACGTTGTTGCGGTTCGGGTCCAGCACGATACGGAACGAGGTGCGTTCCTTGCCGAACTTGTTGGTGCCGGTCTGCCAGTCGCCGATGTGCACGATGCGACCGACGGCTTTGTCGCCGATCACCTCGAACTTTGCGGCGGTGCCGCTCGGTGCGGCCAGGTCTGATGCTTTCATGTCTGCTCTGCTTTCTGCTCTGCTATGGGTTGGAATCGTTCGCACGTGCCTTCGTTGTCGAAGATCGGTGCGAACTCGCCTCGGCTCACGTCGAGGGCGAAGGTGCGCAGCGTGTCCGCTTGCGTGCGTGTCAGTCGTCCGAGTCCGGCGCCGACCGTGGCAGGTCGTTCACCGGTGACATGGGCGATGGCGGCAAGCACGAAATCGTAGGCTTCGAGATGTTCGATCAGGCTGTAGCACGCGTTGAGGATCGCGACACGCCGCTGTGACAGGCACTTGCTCAGCGAGAACGGGCAGCCCGCCTCGAGTGCTTCGGCGAACCATGTCGCGACCCGTGTGCATACGGCGTCACCGCGGGCGTGGAAGTCGGCTTGCAACGCGTCGCGCGTCGCGTCGCGTACCGCTTCGGGATAGTCCGACACCTCGTTCACCCATTCGGCGACAGGTTCGGGTGCCGCCTGCGGGCGCAGTTCGATGACCGGCGCGATGTAGGCGTCGATCATTTCGACCGGTTGGAATGCGGGGCTGAACGCGACGGAGAACTGCGCCTCGATGTAGCCGAGGTTGAACTCGATGCGTGCCAGTTCCGATTCGGTGTGACGGTGATCCTGTTTGAAGCCGGGCACGTTGGCGGGCCACACGTTCGCGAGTGCCTGGGCCGCGTCGGCAGGCAATGCCTTGAGCCGACCTTTCACCCATTCGACCCGCGCAGGATCGGCAAGCGGGCCGTTGTCGGCGGGTTGCTCGTGTGGCGTCTGCGGGATCAGTTCGGTGGCGACAGCCGGCACGAAGTTGCCGACCGTCTTAGGGATGATTACCGACGCCTTCAACTCGTTGACGGTGCGATCCCGCCATTCGCGGGTCCACAGCGACCGGTGGAACGCTTCCCATCCGGCAGCGATGTCCACCGAATGCAGATACGCCTCACCCTGCGTCGATGGCAGATGGATCACGAGCGCCGTGTTCAGATCGACAGGCGGCAGAGGGGTGCGTACCCCGTCGTGGTACAGGGTGCCGTGGGCGTAGGTGGCGAGCTGCACGGCGATGCTCAGCCACGAGTAGTCGATGTTGTTCGAGGTCTTGAGGTCACCGATGATCGCGAGCGCCACACCGTCGAGGCGCAGCAACCTGTCCAACGTCCCGGCGACCCGGTACTCGTCCAACACGACGAACGCTTCGATCATCTCCATGTGCAACTGCTGTTGCGTGACGAGTTGTCGGTAGGCGTCGAGATCGTTGCGCAACGCTTCGGGCACGTTCGCGAGTTCAGTCCCGGCGTCGAGCGTTTCGGTGAACTTGTGCAACGCGGTGCCGAGGTTCGCACCTGCCGATGCGCGTGCCGCTTCCTGTGCTTCCTCGCACCACTGTTGCACCGCGTTCTTCTGTTCGATGGGAATGTCGCCGGTGACGGTGAGATGGGATGCGATCAACGCGAGTAGGTCGGGTCGGCGGGCAAGTCCGGCTGCGGTCATCCGTTGCTTCCAGTTCGACAACGCATGTTCCGTGTCGAGCGTTTTGGCGACGGTGGTGACTCGGGTGTAGCCGATGGGGTCGCCTCCGGTGGGTGGCACGATGAGTGGCCGTCCCCATTGGTCGCGTTTCGGTTGCCACGGGGAGAGCTCGTTGAGGTTCATCGTTCCCATTCAGCTTCGGTTGCAGGGCAGTCCGGTGAGTGGGGTTCGTGGGTCATCGTCGTCAGTCTCCCAAAAGGGTGTTGCAGGGTTTGCGGAACAGGTACAGGTGTTCGCCGCCGACACGCTGTGCGGGATGAGTTCGCGTGAGTAGGGCGCCGGGTGCGGGCCGACGATCACTTGCGCACCTCGGCGAGATCGACGGTGACCCGGTAGACGAACTCCACGTCGTACAGGGTGAGGTCGGCGTCGGGGTTGTAGCCGACACGGAGGCGGCTGATCTGCGAGAGTGGAAGGTTGTAGACCTTCGCGATGTGGTCTTTCACGTCGGGTGGGAGGGCCGACGGGTCTTGCCACTCCCCCCATTCACAACCGAGCGCCATGCCCCACACAATACATGACCCGCGATAGAGTGCAACACATGAGCGACACATCACAGACGCACGACCCGTTGCTCGAGGCTCGGCGCCGCATGGACGAGGAACACGCAGCGATGCAAGCCGTCCTCGCCGACCAGGCCCGCGAGGACGCCATGTCACAGCTGCTCGGCAGCGGCGACAACGCCAACCCCGAGTTTGTCGCGAAGGCTGCAGCGGTCCTCTGCCACTTCAACTTGCCGTTCCGTGGCGAGGACGGGGCTGCATGTGCCGCCGCCGCTGCCGTAGGGTGCATGTTAGTGGACATGATGGCGAAGATGAGCGTGACCCACGGGCTGATGCCGACGAGTACCGGTGCTGCGGTGGAAGGCTTGACGGCACGCGCAATCGAAGCGTGGAGCGCGTTGGCGAAAGAAGCGACCGATGCCGGGTAAGCGAACTGACACCCCGCCGCCGAAGCAGCCGACGACGAAACCGCCCGCGAAGCGGCGAGGACGCCAGGCGAACCCTCAACGCGCCGCGCTGCGTGCCGCCGAGACAGCGACGCAGCTCGCGCTCGTCGCGGAGCAGAAGGTTGCCGAACTGCAGGCGCAAGGCAAAGATACGGCGTCGGCGACTGCGACGTTGCTGACCCGTGCCGAGCGGTGCGACGCCATCGCTGACGCGTTGATCACGCAGATTGGTGACGGCGAGTTCACGTTGTCGTCGGCGTTGGACGCGGCGCGTGTCGCCAAGTTGCTGAGCGAGATCAGCCGGCTGGATCGCGGGTTGCCGACGCAGATTCACGACACGCCACGCACCAGCGAGGAACGGCTCGAGCGGTTCCGCGAGTTGACCGGTAAGACGGTGATCGACGTGGGCAGCATCGAACACACACCGGCCCGAGCGATTGGCGCATGACGACCGACACTCTCGAACTGTTGACGCTCACCGAGGCTGAGTTCGGCGACCTGTCACCGGTGCAGCAAGAGGAATATCTGCGGCTGCTCGAAGCGGAGAAAGCGGCGTGGAGTCTGCGGTCCACCCCGAAGGTGTTGCGAGCCCATGTGCTCAGCTCGAAAGTCGATCACCTGCTGATGGGTGGCGCAGCGGGTGGCGGCAAGTCCGAAGGGATGCTCTACCACGCGTGGTGGTGGAGCAAGCAGGTGCCGAATCATCGGTCGCTGATCGTGCGAACGAAACTCGGCGAGCTGCGCCGTTCGCTGGTGCCGCGCAGCAAGATGCGGTTCATTCAGACCGGCGACGCGTTGCCGGGCCGGCGTGGCGGCGTCGCCAACTCGGGCGACTTCGCGGTGCTACGTCAGCAAGACAACGTGCGGGTGTGGTGGTTCCCGAACGGTTCCACTATCGAGATGAGCTATCTCGATGATCAGAACGTGACCGACTACCTGTCAGCCGAGTACGAGTTCATCGGCATTGACGAATCGACCACGCTGTCGCCGTTCGCGATCTCCCGTATCCAAGCCCGTCTGCGCACCTCACCGGAACGTCGGGCGATGGGTGTGCGTCCACATCTGATGCTCGCCACGAACCCTGGTAGCAAGTCGCTTGCTCATCACCGCGACCTGTATGTGATTCCCACCTCGGAGGAAGGGGACTGGGGCAAGTGGGTGACGGTGTACGACATCTCGCGAGGGTTCAGCGACAACGATGGCAACGTCGATTGGGACAAGGTGCGGGTTGCGCGCAAGGTGCCGGCGCCACGCACCGTCGCCGAAGTCGAAGATTTCCACATCGAGGCTGACTCTGAGCATGAGCTCGTTGTTGCGTTCGTCCAGTTCTTCGCACGCGACAACCCGTATCTCGATGCGTCGTACATTCGCAACCTGAACGCTCTACCTGAGCGTGACCGTCGCCGCCAGTTGTATGGCGATTGGACGGTGGCCGATGACGCGTTTTTCGCCGAGTTCGACGTGAAGGTGCATCTGTGTAGCCCGTTCCCGATCCCTGACACGTGGGAGGTGGGGATCGGCGCCGACTACGGCTACGCGAAGCCGTATGCCGCGGTTGCGGTCGCATGGGATCCTGACACTGATACGGCTTACGTGTTCGGCGAGTGCTACGACGTGCGGCTCACCGCCCGTCAGCAAGCCGAACAGATGCAGGCGATGCTCACTTACACCGATGACGACGGACACGAGCAGCACTATCGGGTTCGGCATCGTGTCGCTGACCCGTCCACGTTCACGTCGGTCGGTGAAGGCAAGGCGATTGCCGATCAGTGGGGGGAGGCCGGCGTCCGGTTCGACAAGGCGATCCGTGACCGCAAGAGCGGGTGGGCGAACGTGCGCGAGTATCTGCGTCACGACGACGGTGAGCCACCAAAGTTATTCATCATGCGTGGCCGTGTCCCGAACCTTGTGCGCGAGTTGACGGATGCACTCACCGACAAGGGCAACCCCGAGGATTTGGACACCGATCAGTCGGACCATGCGCTCGATGCGTTGCGGTATTTGTTGGCGCAGAAGCCTCGCAAGCGGCGCCGTAAAGAGGTGCAGCCCGAGCCGACGAACGTGGTGGAACGGCTCGAGGCTCGCAATTTGGAACGGTTGCGGCGTGAAGGTCAACGCGCGGCACGCCGGGGACGTGTAAGGTGATGGTTGCAACCCCTAGTTCACAACCCACGAAGTGACAACATGGCATACGCGAAAGACGTGATGGCACGTATCCTGCCGTCCGACGAGTTCGAGGGGGCACCCGTATGACGATCACCGTTGTTGACCGCTACACGCTCGCACCGGGCTGTTGCCTCGTGTGCCATCAGCCGCGGCTCCCTGCCGTGTCCACCGGCATCGACATTCACCAGCCCGGCCAACTCGCCGACAGCGAAGTCGTGATCTGCGGCACGTGCATCTTGCACATGGCACGCGAGGTTGGCACCAAGATGGGGCACCTCGTCGTCGCGCAGACGTATTTCGATGAACTGCACGGGTCTGTCGGCGATCTCGAGGCGAGCGTCGAGGCGCTCACTGGCGAACTCTCTGCCGCCTACGCAGCTCGTGACGCGGTGCTCGCCTCTGTCGCCGTTCAGCGTCCCGCCGTCGAACAGCAACAGGTGGACGAAGCCGCAGCGCGCAGTGAACGGGAACGGGCGATTGCCGCCGCCACACAGGGTGTACCGGACGTACCGCCACCGAAGGCGGCACCGGTGAAAGGTCGGACACTATGACCGTCGCTGTCGCCTGCGTCATCATCAGTTCCGTCGGCCTCGCGCTCGGCGCCATGTCCTACATTGCGACGATCCTGGTGCGTCAGAACGTGCGTCTCTCCCGGCTTGCCGCGGCACGATCCGTCACCGAAGCCGCCCGAGCCGAAGCCATCGAACGTGCAGAACCGCGACCTGAACCGCGACCTGAACCGCAACCGCTCGACCCGCGAGTGATGCCGTGAACCGGGCAAGCCACGGCGTAGCATCCTCGCATGACTGATACTATGACGCAGCCGGCAGCCGGACCGGCAGCCGAGTACAAGGTGCCGTCGATGACGGCAGCCGGACCGGCAGCCGAGTACAAGGTGCCGCCGTGGAGCGAAGTGCTCAAATGCTGGCAGGACATCGGCGACGAACTCACGTTGAACCGGCGCGAGTTCCGACTCAACGAAGCGTTCGATCTCGGCGACCAGGACGTGCGTTGGAACCTGTCGATCAATCAGGTGCTTGTACGCGAAGTGGTCGGCACCGACCGGTTGCAACGGATGAACGTCAACAAGACACGTGCCCGACGGCGCGCCACCACCGCCCGCCTCACGTCGTCGCCGATGTCGCTCGAGGTGCGCCCCTCCGGTCCAACCGAGGACGGATTGCGTGGGCAGCGACTCGCCGAGCATGTGCTGCAGTCGATGGCGGCACCTGAAGCCGACGATTGGGAAGCGGTTCGCGCGCAACACACACAAGCCGGACTGTTCGGTGGTATCGCCGCGGTGTGTTGGGAATGGGATGAGAACGCGAACTCGCCGGCGCTCGCCACCCCGACCCCGCCACCCACCGACCCGATCACACAGATGCAACTCCCGTGCGGCGGGATGAAGCTGACCGCGTTGTCGGTGGACGAGTTCGGGTTGCAGGCCGGTAGCCGCCGACAGCAAGACGCCGAGTTCTGGATCAGGCAGTACGGCGCCCCACCGAAACAGGTGCAACGGCTCTACAACCTTCCTGTTGAACCGCGCCCCGATGCTGCAGCTCTGCGCTCACCGATGGCATACCTGCTCGCGACCGACCCGCGGCAGATGAGACTCTGTGCGGTGACGGTCCTCACGAAGCGACCCACCGCAGGCTACCCTGGCTGCGTCGCCCACTACGTCAACGGGACATGCGTGCTTTCGACGCCGTGGCCTTACCCGCATCCGTGGCTGAACCTGTACGTGTTCCGTGCCGATCTCCCCAAGACCAACACGTACATCACGTTGCCGTGGTGGAGTGACCTGCGGCATCCGCAGATGGCGTACAACGAGGTACGCAAGGCGATCCGTGAGCATGTGCGCCGTGCATCGAACGCACGCATCCTCAACCCGAACGGCACCGCTGACCCTGACGATTTCACTGATGAAGCCGGCGAGGTCGTGGACTATGACGTGCAAGGCACCGCAGCGAAACCGGAATGGATGACGCCGCCCGAAGTGGCACGGTGGCTTGTCGGCGAAGTGGACCGGATCGACTACGAGATCAACGATCTCGCCGGTTCACCCGACATCGCCCGTGGCGTCGCACCTGGCGACCGCAACTCTGGCGCCGCGCTCGCGTTGCTCGCCGAGAAAGCCGATGGCCCTCTCGGCCCATTCGCGTCAGACGTGAGCCGTGGGTGGAGCGTAATCGCAACAAGCGTGATGCGCACTCTGCGTTACCGGATGCCCGAAGGTCAACGCCGTCAGTCCACGATCTACCGTGAAGGCAACAGTGTGCCGGTCGTGCGCGAATGGGGCCGTGACGACATCGACCCAAACATCGTCGTCAACGTCCCGCTCGAATCGGTGATGCCGAAGTCCCAAACGGCGTTGCGTGCCTCGCTGATCGAGATGCACAACGCGTTCCCGCAGGTGTTCGAAGGCATAGACGGTTCGACGCTCGCGAAGATCACCGGGCTGTCGTCGTTGCGCGAGATGCTGTCGCACCTCGATCATGACGCTGCGTTCGCCGAGTGGGAGAACGAGATGATGATGTCCGGCACGGTGGTCGTGCCGCAAGAACATCACAACCATGCGGTGCACTTGGAACGGCATGAGCGTCAGCGGAACTCGCCGAGCTACGAGATGGCCTCCCCCCTCGAACAAGGCATCATTGACGATCACATCGCGGCGCACGACAAGATTCGTGAGCAGATGGCGGCTGAGGCGGCGGCGCAGGAGCAAGGTGCGTTGATGCAGGCTGGTGTGCCACCTGAGATGTTGGCGGCGGCAGGTGTGCGAGGCGCGCTCGACGCGGCGATGATGTCTGCAGCATCGGAGGAAGTACCCATGACGGAATCCACGGAGGTCACCGGATATGAGTAACGACGCAACACAGGTGGTGCAGCCGCGCGCCGAGCAGATCGCGCAGGTTGTTGCCGCGACGCAAGATCAGATCATCGGGACGCAAGGGGGTGCCGGTGTACCTGCGCCGGGTGTATCCCCTGCGGCAGCCGCCCCACCCGCGGCTGCGCCGGGTGCACCGGCTGCGGTCCCCCTTGCCGGGGCCGGTGCACCGGCTGAGCCTATTGACGCAGCCTATGTGCAACGGTTGCGTGACGAGGCCGCTCAAGCGCGAGCTCAACAGTTCGGTGGGTTGACCGGCACGAACCGGGTCGCCATCGAACAGTTCGTGCGTGCCGTTGCCGAAGGCGACGACGACGTGATGGATGCGTGGCTGATGAACGTCGCGCAGCATCGCGGGCTGCTTGATGAAGCGGCACCGGCGCCGCCGCAGCAACAGCAGCAGCCGGGCTACGGGCAGGCGCCATCGCCGTCGCCGTCGCAGCCGCTCACAGCGGAAGATGTGCAACGGCTCATCGCTGAGAACGGTGCACGGATGCAACAGGAGTGGGCCGATCAGCAGCGGGCCGCGACGGCGCGAGCGAACGTCGATGCCGTGTTTCAGAACATGGGGCTCGACCCGACATCGCCCATTGCCGATTCGGTGCGTGCGCTCGGGGCGCGCATGTCGCAGGAGCGTGGCATGTTCGTGCCGCCCGCCGAGGTGTACGAAGCGTGGAAGGCGCAGGTTGCGCCGCTGCTTGGTGTCACTGCGCCGGGTCCGGCGCCGGCCACCACTCCGGCGCCGCCTGTCGTCGGTGGCATCCCGTCGGCAGTGGACCCGCAACTCGGGATGACCCCCGAACAGAAGGCCACCGCCCGGCTCGAGGCAGCAAAGGCAGCCCGGCTCGGCGTCGGGTGATGCCTCCGCCTCACGCGTTCGCGACGATAATCAAGTTCGCCGCGCCGGCGCCGTTGTTGAACCTCAACGACCGGATGCACCACATGAAGAAGGCTGCGCTCGTGCGGCAGTGGCGTGAAGCGGCGCAGGTTGCCGCGTGCAGCCTCGGACCGCCATCGAAACGCGCGCACCCGCCGAGCCTGGTGCGGGTCACGTTGCCGGTGAAGTCGCTTAGCACGCGCCGTGATCCGCACAACTTCGTCGCAACGGTCAAACCGATCATCGACGGACTCGTGCAGGCTGGTGTGTGGCCCGACGACACCGCCGAGTGGGTGTCGGTGCTCGAGCCCGCTTTCCATGTCAGCCAGATACCGGGCCGGTTCAACACCCGCCAGATCGTGCTTGTGACGATTCGCTGCCTGCACCGTGCGCACGCTACAGAATGAGGCAATGCCGGACCTTGTGGAGCTGCTGTGCAACTAAGCCCGACATGATGTAGAGTGCTCAGTAGTAGCTTAAGACACGGTAGAGCCGGTGAGAGCGAATCCTGAGACACGGTAGAGCCGGTGAGGGAACGTGAGAGGCCCGATACGCCGGTGGAGCCGGTGAGGGCGAAACGGTCGATGAGGCCCGATACGCCGGTGGAGCCGGTGAGGACCCGAAGCGGCCTTCCCGTTCCCTGTCGCGAGCCGAAACTCGCGCTCACCTCACCGGAGGTATCATATGAGCACCATCGCGTTGCTCAACCCGATCTTCAAGGACGACTACAAGGACTACAACGAGCAGTTGAACAACAGCTCGTGGGTTCTTGACAACATGGCCCGCGCCAACCGGCAGTCATTCCAGGGTCAGCGTGCGGTGCATGTGATTCACACGAAAAGAAACTCGGGTGTCGGCTCGCGCGCGGACAACGGCACCCTGCCGAGCGCAGGCAACCAGACGACGCAGAAGATCATGATTCCGATGCGTCGCCACTACTCCCGCATCTACCTCACCGGTCCGACGATGAAGCAGAGCGAGTCCGAGCCCGCCGCGTTCATTTCGGCGCTCAAGTTGGAGATGGACGGCGCCCGCGCCGACTACACCCGTGATTTGTGCCGCCAGGTGTGGGGCACCTCGAACGGCGTGATCGCGACCTGCGCGTCGGACAACAACGCCAACCCTGCCGTGGTCACGCTCGCAGCGGCGACCACCAAGACGCAGGTGTACCAATGCTTCGCCGATGGCGGCATGGTCGTGGACATCGGCACGGTCGCCAACCCGACGTTGCGTGTCAACGGTGCATTGGTCAGCGACTACAACGTGGACACGCCAGGGTCGTACACGATCACGATCCAAGCCGACGGCTCGACGTTCGCGGTCGCCGGTACCGACTTCGTGTTCCGCTCAGGCAACGGCGGCGCATCGGACGGCACCGGCAACGACAACGACGGTCAGAAGGAAGTCACCGGTCTGCAGACCGCGATCTCGGCGACCTCCGCGCTGCACGCGTTGACTGTCGCTAACGGTGCGAAGCAGTGGCAGGCCGGCGCGTTCGGTAACAGTGGCACGACCCGCCCGCCGTCCGAAGTGCTGCTCATGTTCGCCTGCATCGAGCAGGCCCGCATGAGCGACAAGAACATCGACGCGGTGTCCTGCAACTCGGGTGTCGCCATGTCGCTGATCAACATGCTCATCGCGAGCAAGCGGCACACGATCCCGGTGACGGCTGATAACGTGTCGATCAAGCTGCGGGCCGGCGTGTCCGGCATCCTGTTGTCGGTCCCCGGTTGGGGAGGCAACGGTGAGGGTGGCGGTGCGTTGCCATGCATCATCGACCGGGACGCACCCGGCGCAGCGATGTACGGGCTGCACTTCGACTCGATGGACCTGTACGAGCACACGGCTCCCGAGTGGGCCGACGACGATGGCTCAGTGCTCCACTGGGTCGGCGGCACCGGCGCGAAGGACGGCTACGAAGCCTTCCTGCGTTCCTACATGGAGGTGGGCTACCACCAGCGCAACACCATGTTCGCTATCACCGACCTCGAGGAAGCGTCAAGCTGACCTGAGCCGCCGACTGCCTCGCCTGTCTTGTCTTGGGGGGTGGGCGAGGCAGACGGCAATCAGGTCATTCGACTTCGACACACAGGAAGGATTCGAAAACATGGGTGCACTTACCATCACCGAGCGCAAGCCACCGCAGTACGTCGGCAATCAGAAGCGGGTGCGTGCTACCTGCACGCCGTCGTCGTCCTATGCGACGGGTGGCGAAACGTTCACCGCAGTGAACTTTGGGCTGTCGCGGCTCGATTACGTGGAGGTTGAACCGAGCCTGCGCGAGATTACCGGCTACCTGCCGGTGTGGAACGAGTCGCGAACCGCGCCGAAGATCGTCATGCTGTGCGCCGGCGCGAACGCAGGTGACCCGCTGGTCGAAGAAACGGCAACGACCGACCTGTCCACGTTCCCATTCAGGATGATTGCCGTCGGCGTCTGAATTGCAACGAGTTTTTACCATTCTGACGATGACAACGCGAACGAACGGCAAGGATTCTAGCTTCCGCATGATGCGGCAGCGACCAATGATCGAAGTCGATGCAGACGTACTCGATCTCGGTCGCCGCCTACGGGAAGGCGACGAGCTGTGGCGCGGCGATCCCACCATGTCACTGCAGATCAACATGGGTGTCGTGCCGCCCGTGTACGAGGTGTGGGCACTCGACGGCACCGGCACACCGTATATCGCGTGGACTGGCTCCGACTGTACGCCGCGGATGCTGATCGAACTCGCCGAATGGGATTGGCACCAGGGGTCACGGTCCATCGTGGATCGGCTCGCCCGTCAAGCGCAACGTGACGCCGCGACCGAAGCGGCACGAACAGAGGACATCACTGCGGCGTTCGCCGACAAGGTGGGTTGGACGTTGATGCGCGTGTTGAACGGTCGGCGTCAGTGGAGCATCGGGCGAAAGGTGGGGGCGTGATTGCGACGAACACCGAATCCCTCATCGCGGCGGCGGCGGTCATCATCGGGACCATCATCACCACGAGCGGAGCCCTGTGGCTCGGGATGCGGTCTGCTCGTCGCGAGAACAAGGCTGACCACAACGTCGCCGCCGCGAGACTCGACTTGATGCACGACAAACTCGACATCGTGCACGACAAGTTGGACGTGCATGTCACCAACCCGAATGCACATGGACAACTTCCACCCGAATGAGCGGGTAAGGTGCGCTCATGGCAGACCTCGGCTCCGCAGCCCGATCAAAGCACGTGACCCTCAGCGCCGGCGCGTGTGACACAGTGACGCTCACCGGATGCGCGCCCGGTGTGATCCGCGTCACCAACAAGTCCATCACAAACCCGATCTTCTTCAAGATCGTGCCCGGTGGCAATCAGTTCCCCACCGACTTCGCCGCCGCCGACGACGACACCTACTACGTGCCGGCCTGCGCGACGGCGAACGTGGCGTGTTCATTCAAAGACATCTCGTGGTCGTATCCGACGGCACGCCTCAAGCTGATCTGCGCCACCGCGAACCTCGCTGCCATCGAGAGCATCCCAGGCACACAGTGACACGCGACGAGCTCGTGCGCGCCGTTAAGGTCCGGCTGCGGATCGGCGACTCAGGCGAAGGGGTGCTCCACGACGAGGTGCTCGTGGAGCAAGTTGACGCGGCGTTGCGCAAGTTCTCACGAGACAGACGGTGGCCGTGGCTGCTCACCGAAGCAACCGTCACCATCGGCATCGACGGCAAAGCACCGGTGCCTGCCGACTTCGCGTTCTCTCGACAGGTGGTCATCGACAACGCTGTCGCCGAGTTCGTCGGGTTCGATGAATGGGTCGGTAGCGACGGACGGTACGTGTGGACCGACGACGGCACGCAGCTCCGATTCGACCCGGCGCCCGACGCGTCCTTCACAGCGACGTTGCACTACCACCGGTTCGAGCCGACGCTCACCGAAGGCGACGATTCGCCGGTCGCACCGGACGCCTACCACGACCTGATCGTCATTTGGGCTGCCCGGCTCGGCGCCAACATCAAACGGGACTACGATCTTGCTGGCGTGTTCAGCAACGAATACGATCGTGAGCTCGCCCGTATGAGCGACGACAAGTCCCGCAAGAAGGGGCAGCGACACCGGGTGACACGCCGCGACGAGATGAACCGTTCACGAGCCGTGTGGTGATGCGATGCCCGAACACGTCCTCGAGTGGGACGACTTCACCGGTGGCTACTTCGTAGGCCAGGGAGCCACCCGCCAGCAAAAGAACACGTACCGTGGCACGAACGTCGTTGTGGACGCCAACGAGGGCTACCTCGTCGCGTTGCCGCCGTGGGTGCAACTGACCTACGACAGCGGATCACCGACCGATCCGAGCACCGAAGGGCACGTCGGGCTCTACACCGACGGCGAGAACGCATGGAAGGTGCATCAGGTCGCCGTCGGTAACAACCTGAACCTCGTCAAGTACGCCGACACCGGCAACCCCAGCCACGTCGATGTGACGAACTTCCCGGTCGCCGACGTGGACTACCTCACCGACACCGAAGCGTGGAACTCCCGTTACCTGTTCGCCTCGTACAAACCTGTCGTCGGTCCGAACAACCTTGCCCGGTTCGACATGCAGACCGACACATGGGCGACGTACACGACACCGGAACCGTTGCGCATGATCCGTCGCTACGGACAGGTCCTTATCGGCGCCTCACTCGATGTCCCCTACCGGCTGTGGTACTCCGCGGCCTACGACCCGACGACATGGGACCCGCTCGATTTCGAACCCATCGGGGACGCCGGATCGATCAGCGCGCTCGTGTCGCAAGGCGACGCGCTGTACGTCGGCAAACCGGACGGCTGGTGGGTGGTGACCGGCATCCTCGGTGTGTCGGCGTCGATCCGTCAAGCCGCAACCGGGTTCCCTGGCCCGAACGGCACCGTCACTGATCTCGGCCCACGATTCGGGTGGCTGTCCAACGCGGAAGCCGGCCCGCACGGTGTGCTGTTCACCAGCACACAACTTCCCGTCACCGCGTCGCTGATGAATGGCACCATCGTTCACCCGGTCAACTACGCGTCACCCGACCTCACCGCGCCTGACCCGAACGAGACAGGCACATGGCTGGTGTATCCGATCTCGCCCGGCCTGTTCGCGTTCACATCACGCGGGTTCTCACGCACCGAAGAAACCGACGACGGCACACGCACTATCGCATGGGTGCTCGACGCCCGGTCCAACACGCCACGCTGGTACAAGGTGTCGATCCCGTATATGTCGGGCTACTACACGCAAGGGATCGTGTCGCGCTACCTGCCTGACATGGTGAACGGCGGGCTCATCTGGATCGCGGTTGGCACCGACCTGCATCAGATGCGGCTCCCTCCGCTGCTCGACATGATCGGTTCAGGTGAACCGGGGTACGTGTATCTCGCCGAGCAGCGACGCACACACCCGTTCATCGTGGAAGTGTTGTATGTCGAAATCGTGTGGCTCGCCACGGCAGCCGCGACACCGCACATTTCCGCTGCGGTCGAAATGCGCGGGTGGCCCGACCTTACGTCACCCGGTCGGCACGCCTCCTCCAGTCTCGCCGCCGATGTGCCGTTGACACCGACAGCGCCGCCGAGCTCACTGTTCCACGACGACCGATACATCTACGGCACGTTCGAGTTCTCACCGAACGCGCCGGCAGGAACCGGTGTCGTGCCGATCTTGTCGTTCGATGATTGCAAGGTGCGCCGGGTGTGGATGACGGTGCGTGATGCCGGACGGAGCTGAACGGTGACGTTCCGATTCGTGCAACGATGGGGGTCGCTACGGTCAATTGAGATCAGCAACCCCGACCGGTTCACGTTGGAAGAACGCGACCGGCAACTCGAGGACTACGTGTCGGCGCTGCCAACCTCCCCCGTCGGGGTTGCCGACGGTGGAACCGGGATCACTTCCTACACCGTCGGCGACCTGCTCTACGCGAGCGCAGCGACAACCCTCTCCCGGCTCGCTGACGTAGCGACCGGTAACGCGCTCATCTCGGGCGGTGTCGGCGTCGCGCCCTTATGGGGCAAGATCGGTCTGACGACGCATGTGTCCGGCGTGTTGCCCGAAGGCAATGGCGGCACCAACCAATCGGCGTACACGACGGGTGATCTGCTGCAGGCAACGGCAGGGAACACGCTCGGCAAACTCGCTGCGGTCGCGACCGGTAACGCGCTCATCTCGGGCGGCGTCAGCACCGCATCTTCGTGGGGCAAGATTGGTTTGACGACGCACGTGTCTGGTGTGCTCGCCGAAGGGAACGGTGGGACGAATCAGTCCACCTACACGACCGGTGACCTGCTGCAAGCGACGGCAGGGAACACGCTCGGCAAGTTGGCGGCGGTCGCGACCGGCAACGCGCTCATCTCGGGCGGCGTCAGCACCGCATCTTCGTGGGGCAAGATCGGGCTGACGACCCACGTGTCCGGCGTACTGCCCGAAGCAAACGGCGGCACCAACCAATCGACGTACACGACCGGTGATCTGCTGCAGGCAACGGCAGGGAACACGCTCGGCAAACTCGCTGCGGTCGCGACCGGTAACGCGCTCATCTCGGGCGGCGTCAGCACCGCATCTTCGTGGGGCAAGATTGGTTTGACGACACACGTGTCAGGCACGCTCGGCCCGACGAACGGTGGCACCGGCGTCAACACGGTGACGACCGGCGACCTGCTGTACGGCAGCGCGGCGAACACGTGGGCCAAGTTGGCTGACATTGCGACCGGCAACGCACTCATCTCCGGTGGCGTCGGCGTCGCACCCTCATGGGGCAAGATCGGGTTGACAACCCACGTGTCCGGCACGCTGCCAGCAGCGAACGGTGGCACCGGCTTGACCTCGCTCAACGTCATCAGTTTCACTCCATCATGGACGAATCTCACCGTTGGCAATGGCACCCAGGAGGCGTACTACTGGCAGCTAGGCGGGTTGCAGGTGTTCGAGTTGATCATGACGTTCGGCACCACGTCGGCCATCACGGGGCTGCCTCGCGTTACCATCCCCAACTCGGCAACGGGCAGGCTTATTCCCGTTGCCTCCACGTGCACGCTAATAGACGCGTCAGCGGGAACTCACTACATCGGTATCGGGCAGGTCGTCACAGTGGGCTCGGCAGTGGACGTGTATGTCGTCAACGCGTCGGCAACCCGCGCGACTCGCGAGGCTGTTAGTTCCACTGTCCCGATGACTTGGACTACATCTGACACAATCAGATTGGCAGTTGTCACACTCGTAATATGAGGTGCGCTATGAACAATTCTGACACCGGGTTGCCGCTGTCCAGCCCGACGGCGATGATCGAAGCACTAGAACAGCAGTTGACGGAAACGACTCGCCAGGCGATCTACTGGCACTCACAGGTGCTCGACCTGAAAGTTCAGCTTGACGACGCGAAAAGCAAACTCGATCTTTTGGCAGCGAGCGTAGTTGCCGAAGGTGGGGCGCTTCTCGGCGGGGAAGCCGCCGCACTCCTGGGTGGGGGCGAATCGTGACGCTCACCATCGACACCCCGTATGGCGCGTGGCGCCAGGCACCGGTCGATCTGCTGCGCCCGGTGAAGAACCGCGCTGCCGCGGCGACCGGGCGAGTGAAGGTCGATGAGGACGGCTACATCGTCAGCGGCAACGCCATCACCGTTCGCGGCACGAACCGCTACACCGACCAACCGGTCGACACGCGCGGCGCGACGTTCGATCTGTGGCTGTTCGTCCAAGAGTTCAAGGCAGCGTTCCCCGATCTCGTGATCGAGCTGCGGAGCGCTCCTGGCGCGGTGGACCGCAAGATCAACCATCGCACCGATCCCGGTGCGCCCACCTCGGACCACGGCAAGGCGCGCGCACGCGACTTCATGATCGGTCGTTCCGACGGCAAGGGCGGCATCTCGAAAGTCGATGTTGAAACGGGCGACCGGATCGTCGCCTGGCTCGAGAAACGGATGGATTCTTCGCCGCTGCAGCGCACCTACGACGGACGGTGGGAACGTAGCGGCATCACCTATTGGGTGTGGAACCACGACACCCGCGACGCTCGCGGCAAGCGGCACCGCTTGAAGCCGACCAGCAACCAGCACACCGACCATGTGCACGTGTCCATCGGCGAGAAGGACCGGCGCAAAGACGTCACTGCGCCGGTACCCGACAAGGATCCGCGGCGCACACTGCATCTGCGCCGGCCTCGCATGACCGGACCGGACGTGGCCGAACTGCAGAGGGCCGTCGGCGCGAAGGTCTACAGCACGGGAGTCGGCGTGTTCGGACCTGCTACCGACGCTGCCGTGCGCGCCTTCCAAGCCGAGCACAACCTCCACGTGGACGGCATCGTCGGCCCCAAGACATGGGCCAAACTCGATGAGCTCGGGCTCATACTGTGACGATGTTCCACGTGAAACATCGGCTGAGGCGAGCAAACCCCCTGTCCTGGTCCCGTTTGCGGTAGCGTTTGCGACATGCCCGAACCGACTCAGGACCTCGTACCCCGATGGGTGCGCCGAGCGTTCTATGCGTTCACGACCATCACCGGGTTCGCCCTGTTCGTCCTCACCGCCGCGATCTCAGCCGACCTTGTGAGCGGCGAGATCGCGTTGAAGTGGGTCGCGTTCTTGGGGTCGCTCGTCGCGATGCCTGCAGGCGTGCTCGGCATCGCCTACTCGAAGGAGAAGCCTGATGGCTGAGGGACTGTCCGCAACCGCCGCCAACAACATTCTCGACGCGCTCGGCAACGCGACGGCGTGGAGCGTCGCACAGCTCTACGTCAAGTTGCATGTCGGCGCACCCGGCGCAGCCGGCACCGCGAACGCGGCAACCGAGACAACCCGCAAGCCGGTGTCGTTCGGCGCAGCGTCAGCCGGGTCGATGGCAAACGACGCCGCGGTGACATGGACGAACATCGCCGGGTCACAAGACGCCAGCCACTTTTCGGCATGGGACGATGCGTCGGCAGGCACCTTCCAGTTCTCAGGGACGATCACCGCTGCCGCCTACACGGCAGGCAACACGTACAACGTCGCCATCGGCGCGATGACTGTTTCGTTCACTGTCGCGAGCTGACCGATGACGCTCGCCGCGGTCGAAGCCGGCGAGGCATCCGGCACCACCTCCACCGCCACGCTCACCGTGACCGTGGACGTGAACTGCGACGCCGGTGACATTCTCGCGGTGTGCATCGCCGCCGACAACGCCGGCAGCGGCGGAGCCGCGTCGATCTATGCCGTGTCTGACTCGAAAGGCAACGAATACCCCGACCGCACCTCGCTGATCAAGAACAAGAGCAACGCGTCGAACGCCAACGACTCAGGCACCTGCGCCGTGTTCATCTCTGTGCTCGCCACCGCGCTCGTCGGCGGAGTCGATACCGTCACCTTGTCGTTCAGCCCTGACACCTACGCGAAAGCGTGTGTGCTGTGGAAGGTCACCTCGGGCACCGACTCCTACGAGTTCCCGTCACCCAAGACCGCCGACGGCTACGGCACAACGGCGGCGTGGAGCGGGTTCAGTGTCGCCGCGAACGACATGATCATTGGTGTCGCCGCGATGGAAACCGACGACTCGACCATCGGACGTGACACCGACACGCAGCACGGCACATGGAGCAACCCGATCCACTCTAAGACCGCCGACCGTGGGTCGCGTACCTCGAGTCAGACAGTCTCGTCACAGTGGAAGGTGCCGACGACCACCGGCACGCAGCAGTACGCGAACACGACCGACGACGCCTGTGATTGGGAGACAATCGGTTACGTCATCCGCGAAGGCACCTACATCACCGCGACGTTCGCCGCCCCGCTCGGCGCCATCGTCGGCACGATCAACGCCGACGTGACCGTAGAGCCAACCGTCCAAGCGACCCTTGCTGCCCTGCTCGGCACGATCACCGGCACGATCACCGCCACCGTCGAAGTCCCCGTCGGAGCCGTCCTCGCCGCGCCGCTCGGCACGATCACCGGCACGATGAACGCCGACGTGATCGCAGCGCCGACCGTCGATGCGGTCCTCGCCGCGCCGCTCGGCACCCTCGCCGCAGCAGCGAACGCCGACGTGTCCGCCGCTGCGACCGTCGTGCAAGCCACCCTCACTGCCCCGTTCGGTGCGCTCACCGGACGCATCGCCGCGGTCATCGCCGGCATTGGCAGTGAAAGCATCGGCGCCATCACCGAAACGCACCGGTCCACGGGTACGTTCACGCTGCTCGGGTAACCTGTTGTCATGGCGACCGGAGGCACATACCGACCAGGTAAAACGATCCGGTCCACCTACACCGTGACACCAGGGCCGGGAGGCACCACGGCGCTCGCCGACATCACCTGCCGACAAGCTGACCCGAACGGCGTGGTGGAGGACTTGACCGCGCAAGTGATCGAAGCAACCACGAACTCGTACTACGTGGACATCGTTGTCGAAGAACCGGAAGGAGATTGGTGGGTGCGCTGGCAGTCCGAGGCGCCCTCGGTGCAAGACGCGTTCGAGATCGCCTACCAATGTCTCCCGACGCATGTACCTAATTAACCCCAACTTAACCCGTTAGGATCATCACGTGCCGACCTACACCCCTCCCGAGGGAGGTTACACCGCGTACCGGCCGAAGCAAGGGCTCGACCCGATCTTCGACGCGTGGAAGGCGATCTACGCCGCTCGGCTCGCGAACGCTGCCGGCGACGCCACATTCGAAACCACCCAGCTACAAGACGAATACACCCGCGGCATCGCCGAGCTCGACAACGAGATTCCCGGCGCGCGACGCAACCTCGAAGCGTCACTACTGACACGTGGCATCGGACGTGGCGGCGAGGCGTTGCGGCGCCGCGCCGAACAGGAGGCAGGGTTCACGTCGCGGCGCACCGGAGCAGAACGGGCACGGCTCGAAGGGATCGCCGCACTCGAACAGCGACTCGCGCGACAGTACGACGACTATGCGGCGCAGAACGAGGTAGAGATCGGCCAAAGCCGGGAACGGTTACGTCAACGTGGCGTGGAAGTGCCGGACGCCGAGACACCGGGTTACACGCCGCCACCGAAACCGAAGCAGCCGAAGCAGCCGAAGAAGCCGAAGAAGCCGAAGAAGAAGGATTCCGGCTACGTGCTCGGTGCCTTCCCCACGGGACCTGGGTATATGTGGCCGGCATGAGCACGACCGTCGTCGATCCTCTTGGCGTCTACCGGCTGTCCGACGATGCGCTCGCCCGCTACGCGGCGTCGCGTGCCGCCCGCGCCGGGATGGTGATGCCAGGTTCCGACGAGCTGCGCCGCCGTGCCATGCTGCTCGGCGCACCTGAGATCGCGACGAACGCAGCCATTACTGGATACGGGCAAAGCGTCGGGCCGATCTCCAAAGCGCAAGATGCCGACAAACGCCGGTGGGAAGCGTGGTGGGGGGTTGCGCCGAAGATCAGCTATGACCGGTTGCGTGGCCTCGGTTCCGCAGCGCAAGACGCCTACACCCTGGCGAAGCAGTTAGCTGCCGCCCGGCGCGGCAGCGGCAGTGGCAGCGGCAGTGGCAGTGGCAGTGGCAGTGGACGGCGCACTGGCGACGTAGACTCAGACTGGCAGTACGGCCTCAAGTACGCCGACCAGACTGGCGGCGAACTTCGGGAAGCGCCGTGGGAGAAGCCGCGTGACTGGAAGCGCATCATCGCCGCGGGTGGGGCGGCGTCGCCGCTGCGAGCGCTCTGATGGCACTCGGACTGTCCCGTTCCGTTCTGTCCGGCGCCGCCCGGCAAGGCGTCGGTGTCGTTCGCGGCGCTGTCACACAGAAACGCCAGGGCACCACCTCGGTGCCGCGCACCCCCCGCTCCGACGGCAACTATGTGCCATACACCCCGCCGCCCGACCCCCGGCCCGTGATCGTCGCACCGCCACGCATCGACCCCCGGCCCCCGCAAAAAGCACCGACGCCACGCATCGACCCCCAGCTCTCGCAAGCACCGACGCCAGGCATCGACCTCAAAGGCAGCGGCGGACCTGGCGGCTACTACGACAGACACGGTACATTCATCCCCTACAGCTACGAACAAAACCCCGAAGGGCCCTACTCGGGATTTAACCAGAAAAGCGCACTTATCGACGCGATCACCGGACGCTCCGAATTGTTGATCCAGGACCTCGCGAAACAGGCGCAACGGATCAGCGAAGGCTACGAAACGTCGGTAGACCGGATCGGAGACAAAGCATCTGCCAGACGCGCCGAACTCTACGCGAGACAGAACGCGCTCAGCCCGACCTTTGGTGACTTCGAGCCTGAACTGTTCGACCTGGCATATGCTCAAGCCAGCCCTGACATCAACGACGACGTGAGGTGGCCCACGCGCTTCACTCGTGAAGCATTCGCTGCAACCCCGGTCTTCACCATCGACCCGACCCCCGAACAACTGCGTATGGGGTCATTGGTTACACCACGTCTGACTTACCCGTCCATACGGTATCCCGGCATCAGCGTGCCGTTCGGCCGGGTCCGAACCGGCGTGGAGGAACCTTTTTGGCCATCGCCTGCAAACCTCGACGCCATGATTCGAGCTCGGGTCCGAACCGGCGATGACGCGACGCTCGCCCGCGCCCGCGCGCTCGTCCCCGAAGAGTTTTACACCGGCGATTGGTACGAGCAGATGCGACGCGACTTCGACACGGCCGCCGCCGCGGTGCGTCCCGAGTTCGACGCTGTAAACGAATGGGCACGCATGGCACGCGAAGACGAAGACGCGCGCTGGCGCGCGGCGCTCGATGAGGTTGCCCAGCTCGAAGCGTTGCCTGAAAACTTGCTGTATCAGCAGGTTGCGACCAATGCCTACGGTGTGAACCCGTGGGTTGCGGCAGGCATGTTCGGCGACGAATGGCAGCGGGCACGCGAGGACGCCGAGGACGCGGCGTGGATCGCACGCGCCAACAATCAGCTGGACATAGCGAACTTGGAAGAAGACATAGCGAGATATGAAGAAACCGGGATGACACCGGCCCAGATCACCGACGCGGTCCGCGCCGCGGAGGAGGGGCGGAAGGAATTCGACGAACTCAACACCGCCGCGGAGTTCGACAAACTCAGCGACCTGTTCGAATCGGACGCACGGGCGACGCTGCGGCGCGCGAACCTCACCCTCGATCAAGCCAACGCGTTGATGGAGCTCACCGACAACGAGGGCAACCTCCTGTTCGATCAGGTGAAGCAGGCGCTGATGGACTCCCTGGGGTCGAAGCTCGGGTCGACGGGGATACTCGATGAAAGAGACGCACGCGATACGTTCCAGTTGGCCTACCAATACAGTCCGCCGCTCGCAAGGCTCTTCGCGGCGTTGTACCCCGAACTCGCCCCACCCTGGCGCGACGATTTCGACTACCTCGTTGGCGAGCCCGTGGGGGAACCTTTTTGGCCATCGCCTGCAAACCTCGACGCCATGATTCGAGCGCATCGATGATCTCCATCGCGCGACGGGTCGGCGGTAGATAAGGTCACGTCGTGGCATCGTTCCTTGAAGAACTAGAGCAGCGACGTTCGAGACGGATACGAGAACCCCGCGAAAGCACGCCACGGTCGCGAGAACCCCGCGAAAGCACGCCACGGTCGTTCCTTGGAGAACTAGAGCAGCGACGTTCGAGACGGATACGAGAACCCCGCGAAAGCACGCAGCTCGCCGGCTCGGTCGTGCTCGACGAGCACGGCAAGGCGCGCTTCGAGTTGACGCGAAAGAAGCGCCGCGGTCTGCTCAAACAACTCGTAGACGCGCCCGCCGAATTTGGCAGTGGCCTCATCAGCCTGGCCGCGATGATCCCTAAGCAGGCCATCAACATGCCCCTCTACCTGTCAAACGTCCCGAAGCAGGACCGCAACATCGGTGCCCCCTTGGACATTATGACGTGGGGAATGTTCACCGAAGGCGAAGGCCCGTTTGAACGGTTCGTCGGCAAAGACACCCTCATACCGACGGTTTTATCGGGGTTTAGTGACCTCGAACATCGTGTCACCAACCCGACAATCTATGCGCGTTCTCTGCGTGGCCAGGAGGGGTACCCCGACCTGATCCCGATGCTGCTCGAAGATGTCGGCAACGTGGCGATTGTCGCCGGACCGCTCGGCGCCGCACTCGGCAAAGGCGCCACCGCCGCATCGGCAGGTTCCCGTACCGCGTCGGCGATGGGTCGGACTGCACGCACCGCGCAACGCATCTCACGTGTCGGCGGCGAAGTGGCCGATCTCGGGCTGCCATATGTCGCCCGCCGTGGTGTCTCCCGGCTGCTTCCCGAACCGTCAGCCGCCTCGGTTGCCGAGGCTGCGGCGCGCGGCAAGCTGCCGTCGGTGTGGGCACCGGTTGTAGAGGGCACCGGGCGGCGGGTGCGGTCCGTGTTCGAACGGGCACCGATGCAAAGCATCCGTGCCCGTTTGCGGTCCAAGTATCCACGGCTGCTCAGTGAAGACGGGCGGGCCGTTGTCGCCGCACGGCGCCGGGGCCGCCTAGAGGCGGGTATGGCGGCCCGCCAGATTAAGGGCCGGATGGGTCGCGCCGCACTCGCCCCCGACTCTGCCGGCGGCGCGTTGAGTCCGGACGAGCAGGGTGCAATCACCGCGTTGTTGGCAGGCGACGCCGCCACCCTCAACGCGCTGTCCGACGCGTCAGGCGGGTTCCTCACCCCCCATCAACTCGCCGAAGCGGCGGTCCCCAAGAAGCAACGCAGCGTCCAAAAATCGGTGACCGGCGAACTGCACCCCGAGTACGTCACACCGACGATGGCAACCCTCGCGTCGCGGGCGGCACGCGGCCTGCTTCCCGACTCGGAGATGGCGCGACTCAACACCGCTGTGGCTGTGCTCGAGGGCGTGATCGGCGAACGCACAGCGGTACGTCAAGCCGAACATGGACTGACACCGCTTGATGAATCACAGATCGACGTGCGCCCGTCGCCGATGCCGATTGACGAGGTGGTGCAGAAGCTCGCCGACAGCAAGGTGATCACGTTCGATGAACAACAATATCTGAAAGGTCGGCGGCGGGCGCCGGTTCGTGGCGGTTGGGTGCCTGAAGGGTTGAGCGAAGCTGAGCTCCGTCAGCGCCGCACCGATTTCTATGAATCCGACCCGCGGTTCATGGAGACAAACCCGGCGCTGCTTGACCCGACCCTGTACGCCGCGCCGTGGCGTCGGCAGATGGCTTACGCACGCGCCGGACAAGAACTCATCGCGCAACGCAACGTTATCGGTTTGCCGAGTCCGTCGATTCCGCAAACCCCGATGCAGCTCGGCGCCCGCGGCGTCAAACCGCACTATGTGCCGGGCGGACGCGAAGTGTTACCGACCGTCGGACTCGACCGCACCCTCAACACCCGCGACACATTGCAGGGACGCAACAAGGCTCGCAGCGAACACCAACTCACCGCCGAGTATCCGCTCGGGCCGGTCACGTTCGAAGGGATCAGCGAACGGCTCATTGACGAAGCGAGCCGCGCCGAAAACAACCACGCCTACAACGTAGCGCTGGCACGCGGCGGCACCCTCGGCGACGGCTATGGATGGGACGGGACCGGCACCCCACCCGACGTCGTACATCTCAACGCGGCCGAACTGAAAAAGGTGTACGACGACGCACGAGACTTATTCAACCGTGTCGGCGGCGACGAAAAAGTGCTCTACGACAAAGTGCTTGTAGAGGCGATGGCCCAAAAAGGGTGGGAGCCGTGGCCGAAGTCGGGCAGCATCGGCCGCGATCTGCAGTACGGCGACGTCGCGCGTCAGGAAGTCGGCCGGCCCGTCGACATCGACGGCGACACACCGTGGCTGCGCTACGGACTACGTGAAGCGATGGCCCCGTACGAGACGCCACGTGTCCCCGGCCTCGTCCTGTCAGGTCTCAGCAAGGTGAACCGCGTCTTCAAAGGCGTCCAACTTGCCCCGTCAGTGCGCTGGCAAATCGGTGACGCCGTTTCACATTACTACTTGTCGACAATGGAAGGGGTGCCACCACGCGAACTGCGACGCAACGTGAAACGCGCACAAGAGCTCGGTGGACGCGTCGGCGATCTCCCCACCAAACGGGTCCGTGGACGGCGCGCCCCGTCAAGCCTGCGTGTCGGTGGCAACAGTGAAGCCGCGATGCGGCTGCTCGACATGGTGGCACCGATGAACCTGCGCATCGACAACCCGTTCACTGAACGGCGCCCCGGCGCACGAGTCCGACCCGGCATGGAGGCGGGTGTCGGCGAAACCGTGACCCGCTTCCAAAAGATTTACGACCCGACCCTCGGACGGTTCGTGGATTTCAGCTACCGGTACAATCAGACCCACAACGCGTTGCGCCGCGAAGCACTGTTCCTCGCCGGACTCGACCGGCGCCTCCGCCGCAAAGGGTTCAATCTGGACGACCCCGACACGCTCCGCAAAGTTGCCGACAGTTCAGCCGTCACCCACCCTGAACTGCACCACGAAGTCGTACAGGCGCTCGAGCGGACCAACAAGATTCTCGGCGACACCGACGCACTCGCCCCATTCGAACGCGACTACCTCGTCCACATCTTCCCGTTCTGGACATGGACAAGCACCGTGTCACGCATCGCCGCGTTCCTTGCCGCCCACCACCCGGCGCGACTCCTGTTCACGATGTACATCGGCACCGTGTTCGCCAACGACGCGCACCCCGAACTCCCCGGCTATCTAGGCACCTTCCTAGGACCGGGCGGCTATTGGCCGACCGCCTACATGAACCCGTTTGCCGACATCAGCGGACTCCCCGGCATGGACGAAGGCGAGATCGGACCCGGCTCACTGCTGCGTTCCACATCGCCCGGCATCAAACTCGCCGGTGCGCTCCTCGGGTTCGACATCGGGCAAGGCGCCTTGCTGTCACGCCCACCCGGCACGAACCGCCGCGGCCCCTGGGGAGGCGAATCGTACACACCACTGATCCCCGGCGACCTCGGCGCCGCCCTCTACCAGACAGCAACCGCGATCCCGTACGGCAAACGACTCATCAACATCCTGCCGAAGATGACGATTCCGCTGCCCGGCAGCGACATCACCACCGGCAACGTCCAGCGTTACGACACCGGCGAATCAACGGGTCTCCCAGGCGGCACCCCGCTCATCTCACGCATCGGTGCGCTCGCCGGACTCCCCCTACCGCTCAGCCGGGAACGCGCCGAAGACATCGAACGGAGCGTAGCGGAACGCCGCGCCGAATGGGACCGACGTGCACGAGCCCGGCGAAAGGCACGAGCTCGGCGTCAACGCCTCACCTCAGACCTGCCGCTGTTCCCGGCGTAGACCGTGGCCCACGCCACCGCAAGCGTCGCGTGCACCTGCATTGCTGCATCGTTGATGTCGTATCCCAAACACAGTAGCCGCTCGGCCTCGTCCGAGTGGTACGTCATCCTCTTGAGGGCTTCTTGTCGCGTGATCATCCACGCATCGTAGATGATTGCCACTACGCGTTGCAACGTGTAGTGTGTCACCCATGAGTGAGAACACCGACACCATGGATGAACCGCTCTCGGACGCCGACTACGCCGCGTCCGTCGGCGCACGCATCCTAGAACTCGCCGAATGGCGTGGCATGAGCCGGATGCAGCTCGCCGGGGCTGCCGGCCTCCACGTCAACGCCGTCAACAAGATGGTCAACGGACACAGCGACATGCGCCTGTCCACCCTGCGCGCATTGAGCGCAGCCCTGCGCGTCGAAATCGGCGAGCTCCTGCCATGAGCGCCTGCGTGATCTGCGACGGCTACTGCGACAGCGGCGGGCTTTGCGACGACTGTCTTGAAGTCACCGCGACCGTGGCGCGCTCCCCGGCCCACGTGCGCCACCGTGTGATCGGTGACAAGGTGGCACGTGTACGTGCCGCCCACCTCGAACCGTGCACCAAGTACGACGAGCAACTGGCGAACGACATGCAGGACTACAGCGTGATGGTCGAAGCAGCCAACAGACGGCTCGGTGACGCCCATCATTCGATCCCGCCACGCCTCCCGGCGAGCGCCACACGCCCACTACAGGCGGCAGTGCGCATCAACCGCACCATCCGGCGCCGACGCATCGTCACCGACAACCCGCACCTCGGCATCATCTGCTACGCCTACGCCCTCGGGCTCGCCGCAGTCACCGCCGTCCTACTCGGCGGGATGAGATGACAAAATGCTTGAAGTAACGACAGAGCAACGTGAACTCAGCAAACTCACAAAGGAAGAGTGGCGGGAGCACGGGTGAGGACAACCGCGACGTGCTGTCCTCGGTGCTCGGCCTGTCCGACGCGGAGCTGGACAGGTTGGAAGCCGCGGGCGTCCTCGTGAGCAAGGTCCCCAGACACTGACGCAGGACGATGCGCTTCCCTGTCGATCCGATGAAGGCGGTGCTCGCCACGCTGCCCGCAGATGACGAGCGATGGGCCTACGAGCTGAAGTGGGACGGCTTTCGCACGATCCTGCACATCGCTGCGGGCCGCGTGCGGGTGCAGAGCAGCAAGGGCTTCGACGTCACGGAGAAGTACCCCGAACTGGCCGGCCTCGCGCCGGCTGTGAACGCCGCGTCGTGCCTCCTCGACGGCGAGCTCGTCGTGCTCGACGAGCACGGCAAGCCGCGCTTCGAGTTGATGCAGCGTCACGAAGCGCAGGCGGCGTTCTACGCGTTCGACGTGTTGGAGATCGACGGTCGCGAGACGATGTCACTGCCGTACGAGCAACGCCGATCCCTGCTCGCCGACGTGCTCGAAGCGGGTTCGAACTGGGCGGTCCCGGCACATCGCGTCGGCGACGGCGGCGCGTTGCTGGAAGCGACGGCGGCGCAGGGACTCGAGGGCGTGATGGCCAAGCGGCTCGGCAGCACCTACGTTCCAGGCCGTCGCTCGCACGACTGGCGCAAGGTGAAGAACCGGGTCGCTGCACACGTGGTGATCGGCGGGTACACGTCGGGCAGCGGCAGCCGCGCCGGCTCGTTCGGCGCCTTGCTGGTCGGGGTGCACCAGCCCGACGGTCGGCTGCGCTTCGCCGGCGGTGTTGGCAGCGGCTTCTCGCAGGCCACGATCGAGTCGCTGATGGTGTCGCTGCGCGCCCGTCGCACGGAGACGTGCCCGTTCGATCCTCCACCACCACGTGAGATCGTGCGGACCGCCACGTGGGTCACGCCCGATCTGATCGCGGCGATCGAGATGACGGAGTTCACCAACAGCGGCCTGGTCCGCCAGGCGAGCTTCGTCGGACTCGTCGACGGCGACGATCTCGCCGGCCGCCCGATTCTCCTCGATCAGCTTGATGCGGAAATTCACATCTTGAGTGGTCTGACCGACCTTCAAGCACCCCGCGTACTTCGGTACGTCGGGCGTGGACCACGCGTAGATCCGCAGACGCGCTTCGGGCCGCGTCGGGAGAAGGTCCTCGATCGCGCGGCTACTCATCGGGTGCGTCCATAGGTCGAATCATCGACTCGATGTAGGCCACCTCCGGCTCGGAGATGCCGTACTTCGCATACATGTCAAGGTCGCTCCACCTTCGATCCCAGTCTTGTTGAGGCACCCACCGGTACATGCCACGAAACACATGCTGGCTCGGCTTGCGGAGTGAGATGAGAAGGCGCGCAAGTCTCGTGCGCAGGTACGACGCGACGCTCTCGGCAGCCTCCTCAGAGTCGAGTGGGCCTGGCTCCTGCCAGAGGTCACGATTCAAGTGCTCGCAGCGCGCTCCACGAATCCTTGACCTGGTTGACGATGGTCTCACGGCCAGGATGTCGTCACCTTCGGTCATCGGCGGAGACACCCGTGCCTGGCTGGTCAGCCGAGATACGTTGGCTACATGGCCCGGCGACCTGCGCAGACGGAGGGGACTCTGTTCGATTGCGGCGAAGCGGCCGTGGAGGTCGCGGCGACCGCCTCGTTTCTGCTGGAGGCCCGTTTCGATGCCAGCTTCGTCGCAGGTCTGGCACTTCGCGAAAAGCAGGTTCAACAGAGCTACAGGCCGATCATCTCGATTCACAAGTGGTTCGCTCGCCGGCCCGGTTCCGTGTTTCGAAGCCTGATGCTGTCCGAGTTCGTTAACGAACCACTCTCAAGCAGCTACTGGCAGCCCCACAACGTCGCGGCGAGCATCGCAGACCCCTTCATGGGAGGAGGTACGTCGATCTACGAAGCCCTCCGACTTGGTCTTAGTGCAGTCGGAACTGACTTGAACCCCATGGCGTACTGGCTCGTTCGCCAGGGGGTCGAGCCGTTAGATCTGCGGGCCTTCGCGAAGGAGGGCGAACAGACATGGCTTCGCCTCAGGGATGTGGTGGGCGATCTGTATCGGACCTCGTGCACCTCGTGCGGTGGCGATGCCGAAGTGAAGTATTTCCTATGGGTGAAGACGTGTGCCTGTCCGGCCTGCAACGCGACCGTTGCACTCTTCCCCGGTCTCCGCGTCGCGGAACCGGTGCGTCATCCGCGTCACGTCTTCCACTGTCCTAAGTGCCGCGACCTCCGCGAGATCGAGCGGAACTCGCGGCTGGATTGCCCGACCTGCGAAACCGACCTGGCCCAGGGCGTCGTTAAGCGAGCGCGAGCGACTTGCCCGGAGTGTCGGCACGAGTTCTCCTTCGCGGCGCATCTCGCCGCGCCACCGGCTCATGAGATGTTCGCCATCGAGTACCACTGCGCCGCGTGCTATCCCAACGTGGCCGGTCGTCAGTTCAAGACTCCCGACGCAGCTGACAACGAGCGCGTACGCCAGGCGAGTGAGAGGTTCGCCAACGCCACCGCTCTGACGATTCCCGACGCTGTCATTCCTCCGGGGGACGAGACGACCCGACTCCTTCGGTGGGGATACCAGCGATACCGCGACCTCTTCAGCGACCGACAGCTGCTTGGCCTCGGCCTCTTGTTGGAGGAGGTTCGAGCCATTGAGGACCGCAGAGTGCGCCACGCGCTCGCGACCGTGTTCAGCGACTTCCTTCGCTATCAGAACCTGCTGTGCCGGTACGACACCTATGCCCTCAAGTGCCAGGACGTCTTCAGCGTGCACGGCTTCCCAGTCGGACTCGTCGTGTGTGAGAACAACTTGCCCGGAATCCAAAAGGTCGGCTCTGGTTCGTTCGTTCACTTCGTGAACAAGTTCGCGAAGGCGAAGGAATACGCGCAGCATCCCTATGAGACGCGATTCGAAGGTCGTGCCAAGCGCATCGTGCACACCGACCCTGAGCAGATCGAAGCGCCGATCGCTGACGCGCATGACCCGTCAGCACCACGGCACGCGTTCTTGACCTGTCAACCATCCCAGCACACGCCGCTGGCCCCGCGCAGCCTCGATGGGGTGTTCACAGACCCGCCGTACTTCGCCAACGTCCAGTACGCGGAACTGATGGACTTCTGCTTCGTGTGGCTCCGACTGCTCGTCGGGGGCGACGACAGTGCGTTCATGCGCTCCACCACTCGGACCGACGACGAACTGACTGGGAACGACACAGCCGGGCGGGGACTCATCGACTTCACCGTGGGGTTGAGCGCGGTGTTCTCCCATATGGCCGAGGCTTTGAAGCCCGGAGCGCCGCTGGTGTTCACCTATCACCACAACGATCCGGTGGCCTACGCGCCGCTCGTGGTCGCATTGCTCGACGCTCGACAAACCTGCACTGCGGTGCTGCCGGCGCCAGCAGAGATGGCGGCATCGCTTCACATCGCAGGCACGAAGTCGTCGATCCTCGATTCAGTATTCGTGTGTCGCGACAGCACGTGGGTTACCGAACAGGGCCGTCTGCTCGACGGCGAAGTCTCGGCCGATCAGCGCGTCGACAAGGATGTCGAAGCCATGGCCGATGCGGGCTACACATGCACGGAGGGCGACCGGCTATGCCTTCGCGCGGGGCACATCGCGGGTGAGGCCGTGCGGCACTTCGCTGATCGTGGATGGGACTCCGACGAAGATCCCCAACAACGGCTCGCAGAGGTTGTGGCCTACATCCGATCTGGCGGTGAGTTCCAATGACCACTCGACCTTTCGAACTCGAACCCGACGAACTCTCGACACGCCTGAACGAGATGGTTGGTTCGCCTCAACGCTGGGATAGCAGACGGGCACGCAAACGCTGAGTACGCTTCACCTCATGGCACGAAGCAACACACCACGGCAACCCGCACCTGCGGACGACACCCCCGAGTCCCCGAGCACCGCCGAACCGACCGACCGAGCCGGCGAGCTGCGCGCACAACGCGCCGAGCTACAAGCCGCACTCGAACACGTCAACGCTGAACTCGCGCAACTGTCCTAACGGCGACGCGTCGCCGGACCATTAAGACGTGAACGCCACCATCGAGAACAGGAACGCACCCCGCTCGATCATCGCTCCACCCACCGCACCAGCAGCACCGGCAACCGGCCCCGAGTGAACGTGCCGACGAATGTGCGGCGATGCGTCTTGCACCGCCGCGTCATCATCACCCCCTCAACCGGCGCAGCACCGCGCGACACCTGCGCCCGGCAACCGCACGGCATCCGCAGCGACGGCCCATGCACATGCAACGTCGCCGTCACGGTGTCACCCCCGTCAACACCTCGAACAGATGAGCGAGCCGGTTGTAGTCGCCGTTGATCAACAGCACCGACTTTGACACGTTCCCGAACGTCAACGTGCCCCGCTTGCCCCGAGTACCGGACAATCGGACACTGCCCGTCGGCGGACGCATCACCTCCACCCCGCTCGCCGTGTGAATCGACAGCCGCCCATTCGCCACCGGCTTGATCTCCGCGCTGTCGTTGTCGAGATTGACTGTACGTGTCGTCGTCATAGCGACTCCCCTTCCTTGTTGAGTGTGAAATGGAAACTGTGACCGCAACCGGGCTCGGGGGTCGGCCGCGAGCCTGATCGCGTGCTTCAGAGTTGCCTGGGCAGCCGCAGCAGAGATCGTGATGCCCATCGGGCGGGGAGGTTAGTCGGCGGTCTGAAACGCCAGTTGAACTGGCCTGTCGTCGGCGCTCTCCATGTAGCCCAACAGCCCCGCCAGGTGCCGGGCGACCGCCTTGCCTAGTTCCACCGGGACGGAGTTGCCGATCTGCACCTGGGCTGCCTTCCGGTTCGCCGCCGGTATGTAGTCCGCTGGGTAGGTGAAGAGCCGAAGCATCTCAGGAGTCCGTAGCCGTCGAGCGCGGGGACCCCGCTCCGTATCGACGTTCTCCCAGTGGTACGGCCCTACCCAAGGACCGGGCTGTGCCTGAATCGTGGTCGCAGGGCGGTCAGGATCGAGCCGGAGGAGGAAGGTCCCATGATCTCGCTTGAGGGAATCAGCCGAATGTCCCGGCAGATCGTCTCCACGCCCGGGCAGTTGAGCTTCAGTGTGTCGAGGGCAGCCTGTTCGTAGTCCGTGGCCAGAGCAACTCGATACGGCCCATGGATTCCGTTGGAGACGAGTGGCGGCTCTCCGCACCGCTCCACACCCAGGTCGAGGCCCCCGGCTCCGGCGAACAGGCTCACTACGGGCAGCGCACACATGCGTTCACAAACTACAGCACGGTAATTCCGGCCAAGCGGGCATCTCACCCACCATGTGGGGTACCCCCCCTCCCCCCCGAACACTTCGGGCATGTCTCCCACGGCGGATCGATGATCTCGGCGTCCTCCACAATCCACTGACCGTCGAGCCACAGCAGTTCACGCACCCGCGCCACCACCTGCTCCGGTGTGCCGTTCTCCAACACGTCGAAGATGTCGTCCGCCGAGATCGTCGGCGCCTGCCCGTTGAACTCGCCGCCCTCAATCAGCGGCATCGGCGCCTTCCAGTGCAGCCACCACCCTGCCCACTCGCCGTCGTAGCCATCGTTCGTCGCATGGAACGGGCAGCCGTTGCGCATGAACAGCGACAGCGCCTCGTGCACGTCGTCGTTCAACCCGTAGTTACAGTCACCCTCGAACGACAGGATCGACACGTCGTCACCCTCGTCCACCTCGGGCTCGGCGATGTGATCCGTCAAGATCGCAACCGCGAGCGACAGGTCGCCGTGCGCCTCAAAGCTGTTCGGGACTTTCACCCGAACCGTTGTCCACACACACGCACTCACCGCGCACCGCCGCTCCACCCGCAATGGGTGCACACGCCGTGAAGGATGGTGCCCTTGCGTCGCCTGCCGGTCACCGTCGCCATCGTCAAACACGGGTCCGTGTCGGCGTGCAACGGGCACATGCTGCGAGTCACCGACCCGTCACCATGCCTCGCACACACACAGATCATCTCACCCGGCTCGCGCTCGGGGTCGAGTCCGTGGACGTGGGCCGGGTTGTCGTCGGCGTCGGGATCAAACTCGCACCATCCTGACTCGTTGAGCGGACACAACCGGTGCACGTCACTGTCGTCGCTCGCCTCGTCGTGTTCGGCGTGGCGGCGCATGAACTCGTTTGCCTTGCCGATATCCACGAAGGCGATGGCGTCGAAGATCGCGTCGGCCTCGGTGCACGTGAACCCACCCGCCCCGTCGTACAACGGGTCGGTGAGAATGTCGGCGATCACGCTCAGATGATGTGTCGCCTCGTAGGCCGCGAGATACGGCGACAGCGTTGCCCGGCTCATTGCCACACCTGCCCGTTCCCGGCGTGCGGCCCGTCGTGTGCCTGAAACTCGCGGCACCGCTCGAACGTGTCGGGATGCACCGCACCGCACTCGTCCGGCACCAACGCGTTGACGAGGATGACCACCCCGCGCTGCGCCATCTCGAACTTCATATACTCCGCGTGCACCCGGTCACGTTCCACCTCCGCGGCACGCACCGCATCGGTCGCCGCCACCACCACGGCAATCGCACGTGCCATCTCGCGGCGCAACATCGCTTGCATCGCGCACAGTTCGTCAACGTCGAGCTGCACTGTCGTTTCGTTCGTGGTCATGCCACTTCCCTTTCTTTTGTCGTTGTTGCCTGCCGTGCCGCTTTCGCGGCGTCGATGGACGCACCGAGCGCAGCCATCAAGTCGATGATCACCGGCACGTCCGGTTCCGACGGCACCTCGCCGCCATCCACCAACGCATCCACCATCGCCTGAACCTGCCGACTCGTTTCGTCCTCGATCACCGGAGCAGCGACCCCCACGTAGTCGATCAACTGCCCCATCATCTCCACCTCCGCGCCGCTCACAGCCGGGTCCGGCATCGGCAACGCGGCACGCACCCGATCATGCGTGAACACCGGATACAGATTCCCGTCCGCCGTCAACAACCCGTACCGGGCCGGACCACGCAACGCGAACAGCACCAGCGCACACACACCACGAGCCCGCATCCCTGCCAGCACGACAGCAAACGCTTTCTCGCCGACAAGGTTCGCTTTCGAGTTCTTGCCTTCCCCGTGCCGCTTCACCCGCACCTGATAGACGTTCTCGGTGATGTAGCGCGACACGTCGGCGTCCGGCACGAACGCGACGATCTGACACTGCCCCGACGGCAGGGTGGACAGACGCAACACGTCATCGTTCACGGCGATCACTGTGCCGTTCGACGCGGTGCACATCTTCACGACACGCGACCCGTCGATGACCTCGCCTGTCCCCTTGTCCACCTGCACCCGGCCAACCGGACGGGTCGGGTCGCCATCGACGTATTCGTGACGTGGCACCCGTGTTTCCTCGGTCCCCGAGTAGACCGCCAGGTCGATGCTCAGCAGCCCGCACGCAAGCGTGAACGTCCCCGTGGACCGCGACGGCGGCGACGCAAGCGCGCTCACGACAGCGCCGCCAGTTCTTGCGCAGCGTTCACTTCCGCGTCGGCGTACCGCACCTCGGCGAGTAGCCGTTCCCATTCGGCGAGCACCCCGGCACTTGTCCAACGCAACATGCCACGGCCTCGCCGGGCGAACCCGCGCACCGTCACCGTGCACTCCGCGTACTGCGCCGGGGTCATCCCGTTCACGTACTCGCGTCCGCACACGTCGATGATGTAATCGGCGCCGTGGAACCCGAGCAGCAACGCGTGATAGACGCGATCCGTCGCCACCTCGTCGTCGTGCTCGCCGTCCAGCACGGCCCGATACACGACACGCTCGCGTGTCGTCAGTTCGTTGACGATCAACGTCGTCCCCTTTCACCCTTGCCGATGTGCACCGTGCACACCGCAGAACCACCGGGGCAGGATGGGAGTACCGCCCCGGTGATTCTGCGGCACCCACGATCCTGAGATCGTGCACGCCTGACCCGTCACGTCACCCGCCGCGACGCACGCAAGAACGGGGCCATCGAATACGAGCCCCACGGCTTCACGTACTCCTCGCCGTTGCTGTCGATGCGCACGCGGAACTGGCGCACCTCGCCGGGAACCGCGTTCCCGTTGTGTGACCCGACGAGGTGCACCGTCTTGGCGGTGCGCCGCGTGACAGTGACCGCACGGTGCGCCGACGTAGTGCCGCCCGCACCCGCACATCGGCGGCTCGTCCTGTTCGGGCACGGCGTCGGCGATCTCGGCGAGCGTCGCCGTGTCCCGCTGCGCGGAGAATGCGAACGTGCCCCGTGGTGGGTACACGTGCACCTCCCCCTCGCGGACGATCTCGGTAATGCACGCCGCGATCACACTGTCCAACTCGGGCAGATGCCTGGGCCGGAACGCGCACGGCATGACGTTCACCGTGATCCGCCCCGTAGGCCATGACTCCCCCGCGCACAGCAACGCGATGCGCACCCGATCACGTGACGCACGCACCTCGTCTATCGGTGCGCCGATCACCTCGTAGGACGGTAGCCCGAGCCCCACGTGCACCTCCACGTACACCGTCTGCCCCGCCGCGGTCTGCGCCTGCTTCACGCACAGCGTCATGCCAGCACCTCGCGCAACGTCCCATCTGCGCCTGCCTGCTCGCACTCGTCAAACGATGCGAGCATGTCGGCGGTCGGCGGTGCCCACGGCGTCAGCACCTCGTGCACAAGCCCGGCGACGATCTCGCGCTCGTAGTCCCTGCCGGGGAAAGGTTCCACGCATCCGAGCGATGCAAACTCGCGGACCACCGGGTCACCGTACGCATTGAACCCGGCGCACAGTTCCACGACCACGACCTGATAGCCATGTTCCAGAATGTCAGTGATCACGCGCCGCAAACTGCGGTAGCTGTCACTGCCACGCTTCACGTCGGCGGGGACCTGCCACCACAACGAGTCGCGACCGTCCGTGTAGATGATCTCCGCGCCACCATCGAACCCATCGGGACGCAGATTGTGCCCCGTGCACGAGCTGCGCCTGCCCCATTCCAACCGACCGCACCACACCCCGTCGCCCTGTTCGTCCATGATGGACATGTCGTCGGGCTCGTGAGTCAGGCGCAACATGCGTCCCCCACCTTCAACGGCCCCCGAGTCGATCAGCGCGTCGATCACGTCGCCGAGTCTGAATGCTTCCCACATCTCTCTAGTTCTCCCATCTTGCTCAGTTAGTACCGGTTGGCACTGTCCCCGCTCAACTTGCGCGCCACCTCGCTCTCGTGATCCTCCCGTGTCCGACGCTGTTCGGGCGACTCGTCCAAGTGTCGATCAATGACGAGTCGAACCTGCTCCACGCTGTACCCCGTGACCTGTTCGCCGCCCACCACCGCGCGCCACAACGTGACAGCACCGTGACGACGCGTGTCGCGTCCCCCGCGGTAGCTCCCACCCTCACGCGTCCGTGTGATCTCGTGCCCGCGATAGTTCACGACGCGCCCCCGATCTCGGCGAGATGACGCCGGAACAGCGAGGTTGCTTCCCGTTTTCGTGTAACCCATGTATTGCATCTCTACGCGTCGGCCCCCGAGCATCGCCGACAGAACCCACGCACCTTGAAACGTACGCCGGTAGCTGATCACGGCCCCGCGCCCGCTCACAACGCGCCCACGATCTCGCTGAGCGAGCGCAACGTGACGCCGTGCACCGCGCAATGCTCCGTAACCGCTTCGACCCCCGCGGCACCGTTGAACGTGGGCACGCCGTAAGCACGAGTCGCCACGTCTGCCAGCACCGCGCCCGTCCGGTTGTAGTTCCACCCGCGCGCCGTCGCCAGAACCTGCCCCGTGTAGTAGTTGACCGCGCGGCACGCTTGCCGATGCTCAACAGCCACCACGAGTTTGTAGGGCCACTCGCTGTTACCACTCACCACGTCGGGCCCGCGGAACACGAACACCGCGGGGAGCGCTTGCTCCCGTGCACGATCCGCGCTCGTGATCGGTGCTGTTCGGTAGTCGCCTACCGTCTGTCGTTTCCGTGTCATGTCGTGATCTCCCATCACTCTCAGTTAGTGCCGATTAGCACTGTCCCCGCGCTCACACTCGGCGAGCGCGGACACACTGCCTACCGGTAAGTGTTGACATACATCTCCGCGCGTGCTTCCACGCACTCACTGTCATGGCATGCCGCGATCCAATAGACGCGGCCTAGTGGCGTGTCGTCATCTGCGCAGACGTAATCCTGTCCAGTCCACAGGTTCACATCTTCCGCGACCGCGGCGAGCGCGTCCGCGGCGTCCGCGTCATGCTCGGCGATGCTGTCCGCGTGGCGTAGAATGTCGTCAATCAGCGAGCGCTTCGCGTCATCGAACGTATCGAACACGTAGCCAGTATCGTCGGATTCTGGCAAGTAGCCATGGACATTGTGCCCCGCGTGAAAGTGTGCCATGTCATGATCTCCCATCACTCTTTGTGTGTGCCATCGGCACTAGGCGACACACTAAGCATGACACGCGGTAAATGTCAAGCGATAGGCGCACACTTGTAGTGTGAGCAGGACCTTACCCCACTCTTTACCCCACCACGGCGAGCATGCCGCCAGCAACACACGCTTTACCCCACCACGCAATGCCCCCACCGATAGCCACACACTCGGCGACAAATGCCCATGGCCCACGCGCCCACCACCCCCACCCACCCCCACGGGGGCCCCCGTGGCCGGTATAGATCA
>Ga0194121_10001427_pt1 | contig 40598 bp, 36 predicted proteins | sample TA2MahCa50mmetaG_FD_148609 | JGI IMG/M metagenome (GOLD analysis project Ga0194121, IMG submission 148609) | Freshwater microbial communities from Lake Tanganyika, Tanzania - TA2015020 Mahale Deep Cast 50m | ecosystem: Environmental > Aquatic > Freshwater > Lake | place: Tanzania: Lake...
ACGCGCGCCGCTCGGGCCGGTCGCCCGGTTGGCGCCGGCATCGGCCGAACCGGCGACCCCCGGCCCGACGCCAGAGGCCGACGCGGCGCCGCGGTCCTTTGTCGAGTTGGTGGCCTTGGTGCTGAACCGCCGCGAACTGCATCTGCACCTGCATTTGCGCCAGCATGTGCGCCTGGTGCGGTTCGCACCCGAGCGGCTGGAACTGCACGCCTTGCCCGGGGCGCCGGCCGATCTGCAGATGACCTTGACGCAGAAGCTGCGCGCCTGGACGGGCCGACAATGGCTGGTGGTGCTGAACGAGGAAGCCGAAGGCGAGCCCAGCCTGCGCGAGCAGGAAGATGCGGTGGCGAACGACTTGCGCGAGAGCGTCGGCCGGCATCCATTGGTGCGGGCGGCGTTGGCCGCCTTCCCGCAGGCCCGGATCGAGCGTATCGCCGACTTGCCGGGGCATGCGGCCCGGCCGCCCGACCCGCCGTCAGCGGAAGACGACATGGAGGACGAATGAAAAACCTGAGCCAGATGCTGAAGCAGGCGCAGGAACTGCAAGGCCGCATGGCCGAGATGCAGGCCAAGCTGGAAGCGACCGAGGTCACCGGCGCCGCCGGCGGCGGCATGGTCGGCGTGCGCCTCAACGGCAAGGGCGAGATGCGCGGCGTCAGCCTGGACCGCAGCCTGATCAACCCGAACGAGGCCGAGGTGCTGGAAGACCTGATCGTTGCGGCGCATAACGATGCCAAGCAGAAGCTGGAGCGACATCTGGCCGACGAGATGGCGAAGCTGACCGGCGGCCTGCCGTTGCCGCCCGGCTTCAAGCTGCCGCTCTAGCGGCATGTTCGGCACCGAGATCGAGCGCCTGATCCAGCTGCTCTCGCGACTGCCGGGACTGGGGCCGCGCTCCGGGCGGCGGGCGGCCTTGGCGCTGCTGAAACGCAAGGAAACGCTGCTGCTGCCGCTGCTGGAACAGCTCGGCCGGGTGGCGGAGAGCATCCGCAGCTGTCGCATCTGCGGCAACCTGGACAGCGCCGAGACCTGCGCCATCTGCCGCGATCCGGCCCGCGAGAACCACAGCCTCTGCGTGGTGGAGGACGTGGCCGACCTGTGGGCGATCGAACGCTCGGGCGCGTTCAAGGGTCGCTATCACGTGCTGGGCGGCACGCTGTCGGCGCTGGACGGCGTGGGGCCGGACGAGTTGTCGATCGGCCAGCTGGTCGCCCGGGTCAAGGCGGGCGGCGTCGAGGAGGTGATCCTGGCGCTGAACGCCACGGTCGACGGCCAGACCACCGCGCATTATCTGAGCGAGCGCCTGCAGGGGCTGGGCATCGGCGTCAGCCGGCTTGCGCACGGGGTGCCGATCGGCGGCGAACTCGACTATCTCGACGACGGCACACTGGCGACCGCGCTCAAGGCCCGCCGCCCCGCCGCCGGCTGAGCGGCCGATCAGGCGTTGACGTCGATCACCGCGCGGCCGCGCACTTCGCCCTTGAGGATCGCGTCGGCCAGTTCCGGCACCTCGGCCAGCCCGTGCACATGCGTCATGGCATCGAGCTTGTCGAGCGGCAGGTCGCGCGCCAGGCGGCGCCAAGCCTCGCTCCGCCGCGGCTCCGGACACATCACGGAATCGATGCCATAAAGCACGACGCCGCGCAGAATGAACGGCATCACCGTCACCGGCAGGTCGAAGCCGCCGGCAAGGCCGCAGGCCGCCACCGTGCCGCCATAGCGCGTCATGCTGAGCAGATTGGCCAGCACCGTGCTGCCGACGGTGTCGATGCCGCCCGCCCAGCGTTCACGGCCCAGGGGCCGCGGTTTCTCAGCCAGTTCGGCGCGCGGCACGATGGCGCCGGCCCCGAGCGATTTCAGGTAATCGGCCTGCGCCGGTCGCCCGGTCGAGGCGGCAACCCGGTAGCCGAGCCTGGCCAGCAATGCCACCGCCACGCTGCCGACGCCGCCGGCGGCGCCGGTGACCAGGATCTCGCCGTCACCCGGCCTGAGCCCCCGTTCTTCCAGCGCCAGTACGCTCAGCATCGCGGTCAAGCCCGCCGTGCCGATCGCCATGCTCTGCTTGAGGCTGAGGCCGTCCGGCTTTCTCACCAACCAGTCGCCCTTCAGCCGGCTGCGCTGGGCGAACCCGCCCGAATGGGTCTCGCCCACGCCCCAGCCGGTCAGCACCACCTCGTCGCCCGGCTTGAAGCGCTGCGCGCCGCTGGCGCTGACCACGCCGGCGAAGTCGATGCCGGGTGCCATGGGCAGCTTGCGCATGATCTTGTTCTTGTTGCCGGCCACCGCCAAGCCGTCCTTGTAGTTGACGCTCGAGTATCGGATGTCGACCGTGACCTCTCCCTCCGGCAGCTCGGTTGGCCCCAATTCGCGGATCGCGATCTCGAACTTGCCGTCCTGCTCGGTCGCCCACAGCGCCTTGTAGCGGTCGCTCACGCGCCTTCCCCCCCGATCCCCAGCGCCACGCGGCTAACGCAGCGGCTCCAGGATGCTGACGTAGTTGGCCACCGCGGCGCCGCCCATGTTGAGCACGCCGGCAGTACGCGCGTTCCTGACCTGCATGTCATTGGCCTGGCCTGTCACCTGCATCGCCGCCATGACGTGCATCGACACCCCGGTGGCGCCGATGGGGTGACCCTTGGCCTTCAGGCCGCCCGATGGGTTGACCGGCAGCCTGCCGTCCTTCTCGGTCCAGCCTTCCAGTATGGCGCGCGAGCCCTGCCCCTTTGCCGTCAGGCCCATGGCCTCGTACTCAATCAGCTCGGCGATGGTGAAGCAGTCGTGCACCTCGACCAGGCTCAAGTCGGTCAGGCTGAGCCGGGCTTCGGCCAGCGCCTTCTTCCAGGCCAGTTCCGGGCCCTCGAAGGCAACGATGTCGCGCTTGCCCATCGGCAGGATGTCGTTGACATGCACGGCGGCGCGGAAGGCGACTGCCTTCTTCATCGACAAGGCCGTCTGCACGTCGCTCAGCACCACCGCAGCCGCGCCGTCCGAGATCATCGAGCAATCGGTGCGCTTCAGCGGCCCGGCGACGTAGGGATTCTTCTCCGACTCCTGCCGGCAGAATTCGAACCCCAAGTCCTTTTGCATGTGGGCAAAGGGGTTGACCGCGCCATTCTTGTGGTTCTTGGCGGCGATGCGGGCCAGTGCGTCGTGCTGTGCGCCATAGCGCTGGAAGTAGCGCTCGGCGATCTGCCCGAACATGCCCGGGAAGGTGGCGCCCGGCACCTTTTCCTGCTTCACGTAGCAGGCCTTGATCAGGACGTTGCCGACTTCCACCGAGGACAGGGCGGTCATCTTTTCGACGCCCACCGCCAGCACGAAGCGGGCACGTCGGGCAGCAATGGCATTCAGGCCCTCAAAGATCGCCGCCGAGCCGGTGGCGCAGGCATTCTCCACCCGCGTCGCCGGCTTGAAGCGCATGGCGGGATCCGCCTGCAGCACCAGCGAGGCCGCGAAGTCCTGTGGGTCCATGCCGCCGTTGAAGGTGCCAAGGAAGATCTCGTCGATGTCGCGCGGCTCCAGTCCAGCGTCGGCGATCGCCCGGGCCGCCACGTCGACGATCAGCGCCTCCAGGTCCTGGCCGTCCAGCTTGCCGAAACGCGAATGGCTCCAGCCGACGATACATCCTGTCATGCGCGCCTCCTGTCGATTGCTGGGCTGGCAAACCCGCCGTTAGGGGCTAGGCTTGCCGCATCGGGTCTGCCTAGCACAACCATCGCCACGGGGCCAACCGGGGCGTTGCAGCGACGGGGGAACACAGCATGCGCTTCAGGAACAAGGTTGCCATCGTCACCGGCTCGGCTCGCGGCATCGGCCGAGCCACGGCCGAACTGTTTGCCCGCGAGGGCGCGGCCGTCACCGTCGCCGACCTCAGGGAGGAAATGGTGAAGGCAACCGCGGAAGCGATCCGCACAACCGGTGCCAAGGCGCTGGCCCTGCGGATTGACGTGGGCGCCGAGGACGATGCCGAACGGCTGGTGGCGGAAACCGTCGCCGCCTTCGGCCGGGTGGACTATCTGGTCAACAGTGCGGGCATTGCCGCCGTCCATACCTTCCTCGACGTGCCGCTGGCGGAGTTCGAACGCGTGATGCGGGTCAACCTGACCGGCACCTTCCTTTGCGGCCAGCGGGCAGCGCGGCAGATGGCCAAGCAAGGTTCCGGGGCGATCGTCAACATCGCCTCCATCTCGGGCCAGCGCGCCGGTTGGAAGCGCACCGCCTATGGCACCTCGAAGGCCGCCGTCATCCACCTGACGAAACAGATGGCGATGGAACTGGGGCCGCTCGGCATCCGCGTCAACGCGATCGGACCCGGGCCGATCGACACCGAGCTGGTGGCGCGCGCGCACACGCCCGGCACGCGCGTCGCCTATCTCGACATGATCCCGCTCAACCGCTACGGCGACGAACAGGAAATCGCCGATGCCGCGGCCTTCCTCTGTTCGGACGCGGCGGCCTATGTCCACGGTCATACGCTCAACGTGGACGGCGGCTACATGGTGCATGGCGTGAAGTTCGACGACTGAGTGGCCTCAAGTCGCCGGAAGGGCCTGCCAGAAGCGAAGCGGCTCGCCTTGGGCCTGGCCGAGCAACTGGCCCTCGCGCATGACCTGGCGGCCGCGGATGACGGTGGCGATCGGCCAGCCCTTGACGCGTCGGCCGTGGAACGGCGTCCAGCCGCTTCTGTTGGCCATCAGGGCATCGTCGATGACGCGCTCGGCCTTCAGGTCAACGATGCTGAAATCGGCGTCGTAGCCGACCGCCAGCCGCCCCTTGCCAGCGATGCCGAACAGGCGGTGCGCGCCGGCGCTGGTCAGATCGACCAGCCGCCGCAGCGACAGCCGCCCGGCATTGCAGTGGTCGAGCAGCAGCGGCAGCAGGGTCTGCACGCCCGGCATGCCGGAGGGACTTTTCGGATAGCTCTCGGCCTTCTCGGCGAGCGTATGCGGGGCATGGTCCGAGCCGACCACATCGACGATGCCGTGGGCGACGCCGCGCCACAGGCCGTCGCGATGGCGGGACTCGCGGATCGGCGGATTCATCTGCGCCCGCGTGCCCAGGCTGGCATAGCACTCCGGCGCCACCAGCGTCAGATGCTGCGGCGTCACCTCGACCGAGGCGATGTCGCGGTGCTGCCCTAGGATGTCGATTTCCTCGGCCGTCGTGATGTGCAGCACGTGCACCAACCGGCCGTGTTTGCGGGCCAGCCGCAGCAGGCGCTCGGTCGCCAGCACCGCCGAGGCGACATCGCGCCATTCGGGGTGCGCGCGCGGATCCGCCGCCCGCTCGGCGATGGCCTTCCGCTCACTCAGGCGGAAGTCGTCCTCGGCATGCACGGCGCAGCGCCGCCCGAGGCCCCGCAGCACGCGTTCCAGCGTGGCGTCGTCGCGCACCAGCAGGTCGCCGGTCGATGCCCCCATGAAGATCTTCACGCCGCAACAGCCCGGCAACCGCTCGAGTTCCGGCAGGCGCTCGGCGTTCTCCGCCGTGGCACCGACATAGAAGGCATGATCACACCACATGCGGCCCCGCGCGCGGGCCAGCTTGTCGGTCAGCGCCCCGGCCGTGCTGGTCAGCGGCCTGGTATTCGGCATCTCGAAGACCGCCGTCACGCCGCCCAGCACCGCACCCCGGCTGCCTGCCTCCAAGTCCTCCTTGTGCTCCATCCCAGGCTCGCGGAAATGCACCTGGGTGTCGATCACCCCCGGCAAGACGTGCAGGCCGCCAAGCTGCAGGGTCTCGCCGGCCGAGGCGCCTGCCAGGTCGCCGATCGCGGCAATGCGGCCGGCACGCACGCCGACGTCGGCCGGGCCGATGCCATCCAGCGAGACGACCGTGCCGCCCTTGAGCAACAGGTCGAAGGTCTGGCCGGTCATGTGTTCGCCTCCAGCGCCCGGGTCAATTCGTCCGGCATCGTCACCATGGCGTCGTGCCCGGTATCGAGTTCGTCCACTCGCCAGCCGGGTTCTTTCCGCAGCCGCCTGGCAAGGCCATGATAGGGGCTCGGATCGTAGCGCTTGGCCAAGATGTAGTGGCGGCGCCTGACCTGCGCCAGCGCGCCGGAAAGGCGGATCGGCTGCGCCAGCGTGGCAATGGGCTGCGGCGTGCACAGGCCGTCGACCCAGGCGCGATCGGTCGGGTCTTCGACGCCGAAGACCGCCGCCGGGGTCGGCGGCACCCGCCAGCCGTCGTTGCCGGCGGCCCCGTTGCGCAGCGCGCGGGCGCGATCGGGCAGCACGACCTGCAGGGCGCTCTGACCATCCTCCGGCACCAGTGCGTCGAGATAGACGAGGGCCGCGATGCGCCCGGCCTCGCGGTCGGCCGCGCCTGTCACCACCATGCCGCCGTAGCTGTGACCGCACAGCACCACATCGCGCAGCCCTTCCCAGCGCATCAGGTTCGCCACATCGCCGATATGCGTGTCGAGGTCGATGGCCGGGTTGATGAGGTGCGAGCGGTCGGCCAGACCGGTCAGCGTTGGCGTAAACACCCGGTGGCCCTTTGCCGCCAGCCGGTCGGCCACCCGCCGCCAGCACCAGCCGCCGTGAAACGCGCCGTGCACCAGAACGAATGTCGCCACGTCCTCTCCCCTATTTTACTTCGTCAGACCGGCCAGCAGGCCGAGATAGGCGTCGACCACCTTGGCCTCGGTGAAGCTCGCTTCGTAGGCCGCGCGACCGGTCGCCGCAAGTCGCGCAGCCAGCGGCCGGTCCGCCAGCACCTGCCGGATGGCGGCGGCCAAGCGGCTCTCGTCGTCGATCGGCACCAGCAGGCCGTTCTCGCCGTGTTGGATCAACCCGGCCGGCCCCTTGGCGGCGGCGGCAACGACCGGCTTGCGCTGGGCCCAGGCCTCGATCACCACGTTACCCAGAGGCTCGAAGCGCGATGGGCAGACCACCAGCTCGACGCTGGCATAGAGCGGCGCGGGCTCGCGCCACCAGCCAAGGAAATGCGCGCGCTGCCCGAGTTCGAGCCGATGCGCGAGCGCCCGCAGCGCGGCCCCCTCCGGTCCGTCGCCGGCCAGCCAGAGATGCACGCCCGGCAGCCGGGCGAGGGCATGCAAGAGCACGTCGAAGGCCTTGTTGGGATGCAGGCGGCCCAGCGCCAGCAGCACAGGGGCTTCCTCCGGCGTGTCCAGTGCCCGCTTGTCGAGCGGCTCGGCGGCGGTCTCGTCGACGAAATTCGGCAGATAGTGCGCGCGGGCCGCGGGCCAGCCGGCCCGCACCAGGTAGTCCACGATGTCCGGCGTGTTGCCGATCAGGTGCTGGGCCCGGCGATAATATTTGAGGTCGTAATAGCCGCCGAGCCGGGCCGCATGCACGAACTCGCCGCGTGGGCAGGCGGCTGTCGCCCGGTTCATCCAGGTCAGCACGTGGCTCGGCTGGAAGCGGCGGGCCGCCCTGGCGAAACGCCAACGACTGGCCCAGTCGAACGGGCCACCGAACCAGGTTTCCCCCACCGCGACGCCGCCGGCGCGCAAGGCCGCCAGGCGGGTCGGCTCCGGGCGCAGCAGGACCTCTTGCGCGACGCCGCGGCGCTGCAAGGCCAAGGCGAGCCGGGTGAAGAACGCTTCCGCTCCGCCTTGCGCGGCACCTGCGATCGCCTGCATCAGTCGCATGGGCGGTCGCGGTCGAGCCGGGCCTTGAGATAGGAGAGCAGCGGGTAGAGACCGGCGAACAGGGCAATGGCGAAACCCATCAGCCCCTCGCGATAGCCACGGCGCGCGACATAGCATTTGAGGAAACGGCTCAGGCCGCGGCGCAAGTTGCCGGCCAGGCTGCCAAGCTGGCCGCTGTCGCGCAGATCGGCGGCGCGCGCGGTGCTGTAGCGGTCGAGCCGCGCCAGCATGTCGGCGAGCGAGCGGTCGACATGGTGCCGCATCCGCGCGTTCAACCGGCGAGCCGGTCCTTGCAGCGTGAGCTGCGGATGCACGCGCTGGTCGCCCCAGGTCTTGGCACCCCGGCTGAACAGGCGCGGGGCGGAATTGACGCCCCAGGAAGCACCCCAGCCGTAGCGCACCAGGCGCTTGCCGACATAGTTGTCGAACGGCACCAGGAAATGGCCCGCCGCCGCGCCGGCGATGGTGGCGCGCACCTCGGCCGCCAATTCCGGCGGAACCCGCTCGTCGGCGTCGACTTCCAGGATCCAGTCGCCGGTGCAGTGGGCGATGCCCGCGTTGCGCCGCGGCCCCTCCAGCTCCCAGGCACCTTCGAGCACCTGCGCGCCGGCCGCCTCGGCGATGGTCCGGCTGTCGTCGGTGGTGCGGTCCAGCACCACCACCCGCTCGTCGGCGAAGCTGAGATGGGCAAGGCACTCCGCCAGCTGCGCCGCCTCGTTGCGCGCCACCACCAACGCCGAGAGGCGCGGGCCACTCATTCCACGGCCCGGCCACGGGCCAGCAACGCCCGCGCGGCCGCTTCCACCTTGTCGACCGAGAGGTCGAGCATATGGCTATCCTGGCGTCGATAGTCGTAGCCGGGCTGACCGACGATCTCCCGGAAGCTGCGCTCACCGCGCACGCTGGCGCCATGGGCACCCCAGGGACCGTAGCGTTCCTCGCGGCTGGGTCCGAACAGGCCCAAGGTCGGCTGGCCGGTCGTCGCCGCCAGGTGCATGGCGGCCGAGTCGTTGCCGACGAACAGGCTGACGCGCCGCAGGCAGGCGAAGGCGGTCAGCAGACCGGCCCGGCCGGCGATGTCGATGACCCGTTCGGCCGGCAACGCCGCCGCCACGCGCGCGCATATCGCCCGCTCGCCCGGCGCGCCCAACAACAGCAGGCGGGCGCCCGGCAGCGGACCGCCGCTCGCGGTGAGCCGCCCGACCAACTCGGCGAAGCGTTCGGCCGGCCAGACCTTGCCCCCCCAATTGGCCCCTGGCGCCAGCGCCAGGATCGGCCCGCCCGCCGGCAACAGGGAGGCCGCGCGCGCGCCGTCGGCCGCGGTCGGCCACAGCCGCGGACGCGGCGGCGGGTCGAGCCCGAACAGTGCCCCCAGATGCTGCAATCGATGCCGCGCGGCTCGGTCCGGCCGCAACACGCGCCGTTCGCCGGCACTGAGAAAATAGGCGATGAGGCTGGCGCGCAGGTCGACGACCAGATCCCAGCGCCACGGGCCGGCCTGCCGCCAGAGCGCCAGCCAATGGCCAGCAAGAGGCTGCTTGGTCAAGGCGATCACGCGCTCGACACCGGGCGTCGGCTGGAACAGCTCGACCGCTTGTGGACCGCAAGCGACCCAGATGCGCAGACCCTGCCGTCGCTCGATCAGATGTCCCAGCAGACCGGTGGACAGCACCGCATCGCCGATCCGGTTGTAGCTGATGAACAGCAGCCGCATGCCGGTGCTTAGAACATCGCACGCGCCCTTGCCAAGCCGTTCACATGCGACTATCTCGCAAGTAGCGCTGACTGGACATGAGGCTCCGCCGTGCATTCCTGCCGGATCGCCACTCTTGCCGACCGGATGATCCTGGCGGTTGGCGGCGCCGATGCGCGTAGCTTCCTGCAGGCCCTCGTTTCCAACGACGTGGCGAAGGCGACTGCAGGGCAGGCGATCTACGCCGCGCTGCTGACCCCGCAAGGCAAGTTCCTGTTCGATTTCATTCTGATCGAACACGACGGCCGCCTGCTGCTCGACTGCGAGGCGGCACGGGCGCCGGCCCTGGCCAAGCGGCTGGGCCTCTACCGGCTGCGGGCAGAGGTGGCGATCGAACCGCTGGCCGACTGGCGCGTGCTGGCGGCCTGGGGCGACGGGGCGGCGGCGGCTTTCGAGCTGACCGAACGGGCGGGCTGCGCGACGGCCTGGCAGGGCGGCACCGCGCTGGTCGACCCGCGGCTGGCCATGCTTGGCATAAGACTGCTTCTGCCGGCGCGCGCCTCGCTGCCCGCGCTTGCGGCCGCCACGGCCGACGACTACGACCGCCATCGCCTGGCGCTTGGCGTCCCCGATGGCAGCCGCGATATCGAAGTCGAGAAGGCGACGCTGCTGGAAAGCAATTTCGAGGACCTGAACGGCGTCGATTTCACCAAGGGCTGCTATGTCGGCCAGGAGGTGACCGCGCGCACCAAGTATCGCGGCCTGGTGCGCAAGCGCTTGATGCGGGTCGACTTCGAGGGCCCGCCCCCGATGCCGGGCACGCCGATCACCCTCGGCGACAGCGAAGTCGGAACCTTGCTGTCGGGCCACCAAGGCATGGCGCTCGCGCTGCTGCGGCTGGAGCAGGTGGACGAAGCCGTGCGCTCAGGCAGTCCGCTGACGGCGGCGGGACGGGTGGTGCGTCCGGTGAAGCCGGCCTGGGCCAGCTTCTGACGCGCAACGCCGGCGCGGTTTTCGCGCGGCTGGGATCGGCTTGGTGTTCGATCCGCCCGGCAGTCGCCGCGCTGCCCGTTGGCCGGCGGGCAGGCCCGTGCAGGCGAGGCGGACCGGTCCGCTTCGGCTCGACCGGACGTTACCCTAGAGGCTGAAGTACTTGGCCTGCGGGTGATGCACCACCAGAGCGGTGGTCGACTGCTCGGGATGCAACTGATCCTCCTCGCCCAGCACCAGGCCGATGCGCTCGCCCTGCAGCAGGCGCAGCAAGATGCGCTGATCGGCCAGATTGGGGCAGGCCGGATAGCCGAAGGAATAGCGCGAGCCGCGATAGCCCTGCTGCAGCAGCGCCTCCTTTTCGCGCGCATCCTCGCCGGCAAAGCCGAGCTCGGCGCGAATGCGCTTGTGCAGGTATTCGGCCAGCGCCTCCGCCATCTCCACGCCAAAGCCGTGCAGATAGAGGTAGTCCTGGTAGCGGTTCTCCTCGAACCAACGGCGCGCCACCTCGCTTGCCTGCTGGCCGATGGTGACCGCCTGCAAGGCGACCACGTCGCGCTCGCCGGCATCGATGTCGCGGAAGAAATCGGCGATCGAGATGCCGCCCGCGCGCTTCTGCCGGGGCAGGGCGAACCGCGCCACTTCCGCGCCCGTTGGGCCGTCGAACAGCACCAGGCAATCGCCTTCCGAGGCGGCCCGCCAATAGCCGTAGGCCCCCTTCGGATGCAGGATCCGCTCCGCCTCCGTACGCATGGCGAGCTGGTTCAGGATCGGCTTCACTTCGCGCGCCGCCCAGTCCATGTATTCGTCCAGTCGCCGGCCCTGCTTGCGAAAGCCCCAATGGAACTGGAACAGCATCCGCTCGTTGAGGAAGGGCAGCAGCGCGCGCGGCTCGACATGTTCGATCACCCGCGCGCCCCAAAACGGCGGCTGGGGCACGGCCGCGAGACGCGCCAGTTCGGCGCGTTTCAAAGTGACCTCGGCGAAATCGACCGGCCGTTCCAACGCCGTCGGCTGACCCAGGTTGCGCCGCTTGTTGACCGGCCGACCCAAACGCCGGCGGCGTTGCTCGACAACATGATGATCGAACTCGCGCGCCGCCACCCGTTCCATCAGGCCCAGGCCCTCGAAGGCATCGCTGGCGTAGGCGACGCGGCCGCTGCCATAGGCGCGCGCGCATTCCTCCTCGACGTAGCGCCGGGTCAGCGCCGCGCCGCCCAGCAGCACCGGAATGCCGACCCCCTCGCGCGTCATTTCCTCCAAGTTCTCGCGCATGATCGCGGTCGACTTGACCAGCAGTCCCGACATGCCGATGGCGTCGGCCTTGTGCTGGCGGGCAGCGGCGATGATGCTGGCGATCGGCTGCTTGATGCCCAGGTTGACGACGCGATAGCCGTTGTTGCTGAGTATGATATCGACTAGGTTCTTGCCGATGTCGTGCACGTCGCCCTTGACGGTGGCTAGCACGATGGTGCCCTTCTGCTGGCCCGCGACGCGCTCCATGCGGGGTTCGAGGTAGGCGACGGCGGACTTCATCGTCTCCGCTGATTGCAGCACGAAGGGAAGCTGCATCTTGCCGGCCCCAAACAGCTCGCCGACCGTTTTCATGCCGTCCAGGAGGATGGTGTTGACGATGTCGAGCGGCTTGTGCCGTTGCAGCGCCTCGTCGAGATCGTCGGTCAACCCCTTGCGGTCGCCTTCGACGATGCGCAGCTTCAGACGTTCCTCGACCTCGGTCGGGCGTGCCTTCGCTTGCGCGGCTTGCCTGCGGTCCTGGTAAAGCGCGATGAAGGCCTGCAGCGGATCATAGCCCTCGCTCCGGCGATCGAAGATCAAGTCCTCGGCAACCCGTGCCTCGTGTTCGGGTATCTGGTGCAGCGGCAGGATCTTGCTCATATGCACGATGGCCCCGGTCAGGCCGCGCTTCAATGCGAGATCGAGATAGACCGAGTTCAGCACATGGCGAGCCGCCGGCTTCAGTCCGAAGGAGATGTTGGACAGCCCCAGGACGATCTGGCAGCGCGGCATGTCCCGCGCGATCGCCTCGATGGCGCTCAGTGTCGCCTCGCCCAGCCCGCGGTCATCCTCGTTGCCGGTGCAAATGGTGAAAGTCAGCGGATCGAACAGCAGGTCCTCGGGCGGCAGGCCGTGGCGACCAACCGCGAAGTCGTAGAGCCGCCGGGCGACGCTCAGCTTGCGCTCCGCGTCCTTCGCCATGCCGGTCTCGTCGATGGTGAGCGCCACCACCGCGGTGCCGAACTTGCGCGCGAGTTCCAGGCGCAGGCGCGCCGGCTCCTCGCCGTCCTCGAAGTTGATCGAATTGAGAACCGGCTTGCCGCCATGCAGCTTCAGCGCGGCTTCGAGCACCGGCAGTTCGGTCGAATCGAGCACCAGCGGCGCATTGACGCCATCGGTCATGCGGCGCACCGCCGCGCACATGTCGGCCACTTCGTTGCGACCGACGAAAGCGGTGCAGAGATCGAGCGCGTGGCTGCCCTCCTTGGCCTGTTCGCGGCCCATCGCCACGCAGCCGTCCCAGTCCTCGACCGCCTGTAGCTCTCGGAAGCGCTTCGAGCCGTTGGCGTTGCAGCGCTCGCCGATCGAGAGATAGGCATTCTCTTGCCGATAGGGCACGTGGCCATAGAGCGAGGCGATGCCGGGGATCCAGTGCGCCCGGCGCTTGACCGGCACCGGCCGCCCGCCGCCGTCCAGTCGGCGCAGCATGGCGTCCAGCGCCGCGATATGCTGCTCGCCGGTGCCGCAGCAGCCGCCGACCAGGTTCACGCCATCCTCGCGCACGAAACGCTCAAGCCAGCGGGCCAAGTCCGCCGGGCGTAACGGGTAGTGGGTCCGGCCGTCGATCAGCTCCGGCAGACCGGCATTGGGCATCACGCTGATCAGGCCCGGCCAGTGCTCTGCCGTCCACCTGACATGCTCGGCCATCTCCTGCGGGCCGGTGGCGCAATTGAGGCCCAGCACCGGCACGTCGAGCGCATGCGCCACGGTCGCCGCCGCCGAGAGATCGGCGCCCACCAGCAACGTGCCTGTGGTCTCCACCGTCACCTGGACCAGGATGGGCAGGTCGCGATTGGCCCGCTGGCGCGCCGCGCGCGCGGCGTTGATGGCGGCCTTGAGGTAGAGCGTATCCTGCACGGTCTCGATCAGAATGCCGTCGACGCCGCCGGCGATCAGCCCGCTTGCCTGTACGCTCAACGCGGCTTCCAGCCGGTCGTAATCGATCTGGCCCAGGCTCGGCAGCTTGGTGCCGGGACCGACGGAGCCCAGCACGAAGCGGGCACGACCGTCACCGCCATAGGCCTCTAGCGCCTCGCGCGCCAGCTCGCCGGCGCGTCGGTTGATCTCTTCCGCACGGTCCGCAAGGCCGAACTCAGCGAGCGTCACCGGCGAGCCGCCGAAGCTGTTGGTCAACACGATGTCGGCGCCCGCCGCCAGGTAGCCGGCGTGCAGTTCCCGCACCAGGTCAGGTCGGCTCAGGTTGATGATCTCGGTGCAGTTCTCCTGGCCGAGATAGTCCCGCTCGACGTCAAGGCCCATCGCTTGCACGCGGCTGCCGGTGGCGCCGTCGCAGAGCAGCACGCGGTCGCTGAGTTGCTGCAGCAGCTCGCTCATGCCGAGCGTCCGCGCTGGCGGGCCCGCTCGGCGCGGCGTTCGGCCAGCCATTCGGCGGGCGCCGCGCGCAGGCCCAGGATGTGACAGATCGCGTAGGCCAGATCGGCGCGATTGAGGGTATAGAAATGAAACTCCTCGATGCCCGCCTCGAGCAGCCGACGGCATTGCTCGGCGGCGACGGTGGCAGCCACCAGCTTGCGGGTCTCCGGGTCGTCGTCGAGGCCCTCGAACAGATGCGCAAGCCAGGCCGGCACGCTGGCGCCGCATTGCCGGCTGAACCGCACCAGCTGGGCGAAGTTGGTGACCGGCAGGATGCCGGGCACGATCGGCACGCCGATGCCGGCCGCGCGGGCGCGGTCAAGGAACCGCAGCAGCACGTCCGGATCGAAGAAGAACTGGGTGATCGCCCGGCTGGCGCCATTGCCCAGCTTGCGCTTCAGGTTGTCCAGATCGGCGCGGCTGGAACCCGCTTCCGGATGGATCTCGGGATAGGCCGCGACCGAGATCTCGAAATCGCCCAGCGCCCGCAAGCCCGCCACGAGTTCCCCGGCATCGCGATAGCCATCGGGATGGGGGCGGAAGCCGCCCTCGCCTTCGGGCGGGTCGCCGCGGAGGGCGACGACATGCGTGATGCCGGCGGCGAGGTAGCGCCCGGCCACCGCGTCGACCTCCGCTCGGCTGGCGCCAACGCACGTCAAGTGCGCCGCCGGCGTCAGGCTGGACCGCTCGCGGATGCGCACCACCGTCTGGTGCGTGCGCTCACGCGTGCTGCCGCCGGCACCATAGGTGACGGAGACGAAGCGCGGCTGCAGCGGCTCCAACCGCTCGACCGCGCGCCACAATTGCTCAGCCATTTGTTCGGTCTTGGGCGGAAAGAACTCGAACGACACCTGCAGGCCGCCGCCGACCGCGCGGCCCTGCGGCGGGGCGGAAGCGGGCCGCGTGGCACTGCTCACAGCACCGCCCCTTCGACGGCCGCCGGGCGGGTCGGCGGCGGCTGCACGCCGCGCCCCGCCAGCCAGATGCTGACGGTCAACGGGTCGCCCGCCAAATGACGGGTCACCGCCGGCCGCAAGCCGACCGCCGCCAGCCAGCGTTCCATGTCGGCCGCCGCGAAGCCGAGCCAGCGGTGGCGATGCTCGCCTCGCAGATAGTCCAGTTCATGCGGGGAGAAATCCACCGCCAGCAGTCGACCGCCCGGACGCAGCAGGCGGGCGGCCTCCGCCAGCGCCCAGCGCGGTTCCTCGGCATAGCGCAGAACCTGGTGCAACAGCACCAGGTCGCAGCAGGCATTGGGCAGCGCCAGGTTGTACATGTCGCCATGGCGGACCTGGCAGTTGCGCAGCCCCCGGTCGGTCAGCCGCGACCGCGCCACCCGAAGCATGTCGTGGCTGAGGTCGATGCCCAGGCCGTGCCGGACGCGCGAGGCGAATATCTCCAGCATGCGGCCCGTGCCGGTGCCGATATCGAGCAATTGCTCGATCGGCTTGTCGCCCACGAGATCCAGCATCGCCCGCTCCACCTCAGCCTCCGGCACGTAGAGCGAGCGGATTTCCGCCCACCGGTTGGCATTGGCGCGGAAATACTCCGCCGCCGCCTGCGCGCGCGCTTGCTTGATCGCGGCCAACCGATGTCGGTCGAGCGCGGCTTGGACATCCTCAGCCGGCATCAAGTCGACCAGTTGCCGGGCCAACCGCCCCGCCTCACCCTGTTCCGCCAACCGGTACATGGCCCAAGCGCCCTCCCGGTGGCGTTCGAGCAGGCCGGCCTCGCACAGCAGCTTCAGATGGCGCGACACCCGCGGCTGGCTCTGCCCGAGAATCTGCACGAGTTCGCTCGCGGTCAGCTCGCCGTCCGCGGTTAGGCCGAGAATTCTCAACCGCGTCGATTCGGCCGCGGCGCGCAGACCCAGCAGCAGGCTGTTCACACTACCTCCTTGATCGAAATACATAAATATATCTTTATGTCTAGCGACGCAAGGTCGTGCCAGCGATTTGGCTTTCCGTCGGCATGCGTGCTAGAGCGATCCGTGGCCGCCGGAATCGACCGGAGCAACACCCGCAGCCACTTTCGGATAACGAAGTTAATGAAACGACCAGAGTCCTTGCCTATGATGGGCGCCGATCCTGCCTGTTCTGTCCTGCTCCGCGCAATCGCTTGAGGCCCTGCCTTGCCGACGCAAGCTCTTGTTCCCGTTCGCCTAACCGCCACCCTGGGGCGCACGGCTTGGCGCATCGCCGCAGCGGCCGGTGCGATGTTGTTGGCAGGCTGCGCCAGCCCGCCCGATCCCAAGGACGAGGCGGCGGTGCAGTCCTACCGCGAGGCGAACGATCCGCTGGAGCCGATCAATCGCTATTTCTTCGAGGTCAACCGCTTCCTCGACATCGTGGCGCTGCGGCCGGCGGCCGAGTTCTATCGCGAGTTGGTGCCGGCGCCGGTGCGCAGCGGCGCCCGAAACGTGGTGCGCAACCTGGGTGAACCGCTCACCGCCATCAACAGCTTCCTGCAAGGCGACCATGCCCGCGCGGGCGATGACTTGGCACGCTTCGCCATCAACTCGACCCTCGGCATCGGCGGCATCATGGACGTGGCGGCCGACCCCAAGTTCCTGGGCGTCGAGCGCAAGGACGAGGATTTCGGTCAGACCCTGGGGGTCTACAAGATTGACGAAGGTCTCTACCTGATGCTGCCGATCCTGGGCCCCCGGCCACCGCGCGATCTGATCGGCTTCGCGGTCGACAGCTTCATCGAGCCGGTGCAGTACGCCTTTCCCAACGAGCTGCGAACCGGTTTCGGCCTGAGCCGGGCGGCGGTTTCCGGCATCGACCTGCGCGAGCGCAACATCGAGACGCTGGACGATATCGAGCGCAACGCGCTGGATTTCTATGCAACGATCCGCAGCCTCTATCGGCAGCGCCGAAACGCCGAGATCGCCAATGGCAAGGTGTCGCCCTCGCTGCTAGCGCCGGAGATCCGTTCGGGCGCGACGGCCAGCGCCGTCACGGCAGGTTTGCAGGACGACCTGCGGCTGGAAAAGGCTTCGGCGCCAAGACGCTAGGCGACGATGCGGGCATCCGTCGGCAACATGCGCGGTGATCTGGCAGGTTGGGCGGCAGCGCTGCTGCTGCTGCTGCTGCTGAGCGGACTGTGGTCGGCGCCCGCCGCGGCCGGTCCGGCCGGAATTTTCATCGAACGGCTGGGCAACGAAGCGATCAACGTCTTGGGCAATGCCGCGCTCGACCAGAAGGAGCGGGAGGGGCAGTTGCGCCGGCTGCTGAACGATGGTTTCGCGCTCAATGCCATTGCCCAGTTCACGCTCGGCCGCTACTGGCGGACCGCCAGCCCCGAACAGCAGGCGGAATTCCGCCGACTGTTCGAAGAACTGGTGGTCAAGACCTATGCGGCGCGGTTGTCGAACTATGCCGGCGAAACGCTGATGGTGACCGACGAGAAGCCGGACGGCGAAACCGGCAGCGTGGTCACCACCAATATCGTCCGGCCCAGCAGGCCGACCGTGAAGATCCAATGGCGGGTGCGACCGGTCGGCGAGGGGTACAAGATCGTCGATGTGGTGGCCGAAGGCGTCAGCATGGCGCTGACCCAGCAATCCGAGTTCGCCGCGGTCATCCGTGCCCGGGGCGGCGAGGTCGAGGGCCTGTTGGACGACATGCGCGAGAAGGTCGCGGCGGGCAAGGCGCCTTGACCCCCCGGGTCCCGGTCAGCCGAAGCGCGACAGCAATGGCGGGCCGGCAAGCCCCGCGCGAAAGGTGTCGCCAACAATGGCGCCGATCGCAGGCTTGCGGCGCTAGCCACCCCCGCGCGGTCATGGTTGCAGGGCAATGGCTTCCGTTCCAAGCGAACATGCCGGTCCGATTGTAACGGAAATGGCCCTAGGGTTCGTACGGGCCATCGCCGCGAGGCATGGGCGGCAGGACCGAGTGGCGACGCTGGGGCCGCCGCCGCGGGCCTTTCAAGCGCTGGGCAGCGCCATCAGGCCCGTACCAGGGGCTTGTACTTGATGCGGTGCGGCTGGTCTGCCGCCTCGCCCAGCCGGGCCTGCCGGTCGACTTCGTAGGCCTGGTAGTTGCCCTCGAACCACTCCACATGGCTGTCGCCCTCGAACGCGAGGATGTGCGTGGCGATGCGGTCCAGGAACCAGCGGTCGTGGCTGATCACCATGACGGTGCCGGCGAATTCCAGCAGCGCCTCTTCCAGCGCGCGCAACGTGTCGACATCGAGATCGTTGGTCGGCTCGTCGAGCAAGACCAGGTTGGCGCCCATCTTGAGCATCTTGGCGAGATGCACGCGGTTGCGCTCGCCGCCCGAAAGTTGGCCGACCGGCTTCTGTTGGTCCGCCCCGCGGAAGCCGAACCACGAGCAGTAGGCGCGGCTCGCCACCTTGCGCTTGCCGAGTTCCAGTTCGTCGGCCCCGCCGGAGATCTCCTGCCAGACCGACTTCTTGGCATCCAGCGCGTCGCGGCTCTGGTCGACGTAGCCGATGACGACGCTGTCACCCAGCCGCAGACTGCCGCTGTCGGGTTTGTCCTCGCCCAGCAGCATGCGGAAGAACGTCGTCTTGCCGGCGCCGTTCGGACCGATGATGCCGACGATCGCGCCCGGCGGCACCTTGCAGTTCAGGCCCTCGATCAACAGGCGCTCGCCGTAGCCCTTGTTCAGGCCGTTGACCTCCAGCACCAAGCCGCCCAGCCGGGGCCCTGGCGGGATGTAGATCTGCGTGTTCGCCTGCGTGCGCTCGGCCTGTTCCGAAAGCAATTGTTCGTAGGCGGTGATGCGCGCCTTGCTCTTGGCTTGGCGGGCTCGGGGCGACTGACGAATCCATTCCAGTTCCAGCGCCAGCGTGCGCTGCCGCGCCTCTTCCTGCTTTTCCTCCTGTTCCAGCCGCTTCTGCTTCTGTTCCAGCCAGCCGGAATAGTTGCCTTGGAACGGCATGCCACGGCCGCGATCCATTTCCAGGATCCAACCCGCCACGTTGTCGAGGAAATACCGGTCGTGCGTCACCGCCACGACAGTGCCGGGATAGTCCTGCAAGTGACGCTCCAACCATGCCACGGATTCCGCGTCCAGATGGTTGGTCGGCTCGTCCAGCAGCAGCAAGTCGGCGCGCGACAGCAGCAGCCGACAGAGCGCCACTCGCCGCTTCTCGCCGCCCGACAGCTTGGTCACCTCCGCATCGCCCGGCGGGCAACGCAGCGCGTCCAGCGCGATCTCGACCTTGCGCTCCAGCTCCCAACCGTCCGCGGCATCAATCTTTTCCTGCAACTCAGCCTGCTCGGCGATCAATGCGTTCATGGCCTCGTCGTCCAGCGGTTCGGCGAACTTGGCATTGACCTGCTCGAAGCGGTCGAGCAGCGACTTCACTTCCGCCACCCCCTGCATCACGTTGCCCAGCACGTCGCGCTTAAGGTCGAGTTCCGGTTCCTGCGGCAGGAAGCCGACCTTGGCGCCTTCCGCCGCCCAGGCCTCGCCGGCGATGTCCTTTTCCAGGCCGGCCATGACGCGCAGCAACGTCGACTTGCCCGAACCGTTGGGTCCGATCACCCCGATCTTGGCCCCGGGCAGGAACGCCAGGGTAATGCCGCGCAGCACTTCGCGCCCACCGGACAGCACCTTGCGCAGGTCGCGCATGACGTAGATGTATTGGTAAGAGGCCATGAACCGCTCCGCCTTCGCCGGCCGCCTTACTAGCGGACACCCCCCCTTCCCGCAACGCCCGACGCGCAGGCAGAATGAGGCTATGAGCGAGACTGGCCGAAAGCCGCGGGTGGCGGGGTTGTTGCGGCTCTTTCGCGGCCTTGTGCCGGGCAATGTCGCGGCCGCCGCCGGACGGCGGGCGATCCCGGCGTTGCCGCCCAGCCCGCGATACGACAGGCGTCAGATCGAGGCGGCCAGCTTCGTTGTGTTCGATCTGGAAACCACCGGCCTCGATCCCCAGCGCGGCGACGAGATCGTGGAGATCGGCGCGGTCCGCATCGAGCCCGGACTGCGGTTGGAGGAGATCGCGTTCGACCTGTTGTTGAACCCCGGCCGACGCATCCCGCCGCGCGCCACCCGGGTGCACGGCATCAGCGATGCCATGGTGGCAGGCCGGCCGGGTGTGCACGAGGGGCTGGCAAGGTTTCGCGCCTTTGTCGGCGAGGCGGTGCTCGCGGCTCACAGCGCCGACTTGGATCTGGGCTTCCTCAGGCATCACCCGCGTTTCGGCTTCGGCCAGCTCGGCCAATCGCTCGACACCTTGGGCCTGAGCCGCGCCTTGCACCCGGGCCATCGCGACCACAGTCTGGATGCCTGCCTAGCCCGCCATGCCATCGCGTTGCCCAAGCGTCATCGCGCGTTGCCCGACGCGAGAGCGACGGCCCAATTGCTGCTGGCGCTATTACCGCTGGCGCGAGAGCGCGGTGCGCGCACCGTGGCCGACCTGCAGCGACTGGGACGGGTGGGTTAGGGCACTTTCCGTTCCAAGCGAACCGGCAGGTTCGGTCTGAACGGAAGCCATTGCCCCACAGCCCTGACCACGGCGAGGTCGGCTCCGATCCGATGGGCCGCGGATCGCGATGCCATCGGATCGGACACCGCGCTAGAACAGATTGCCGGTCAGATCGGCGTGCACTCGTCGGCGGAACCGGCGCACGATCTGCAAAGCGACGGTCAGCCGTTCCCGGACCCGGCTGCGCAGGTTCGAAGCCGGCACCAGATTGCCCGGCTCGCGGCCAGCCGCGATGTCGCGTCGCTGTTGCTGCAGCAGGACCGTTGCGAGCACGTCCAGCGCGCTCGCGATGTCGTCGAACTCCGCTTCAGCGAGCTTGCCTCGAACCTTCAATTCGGCGAGCCGCGTCGGCGTCTCGGCAATGCCGTGCATCAGCGCCAGCAGGCGCACAGCGTCGACCAGTCGACCGAGGCCGCCCAGCTTCAGGTCGACAGCACCACAACGGTCCGACGCACTGTCCCGCATTACCAGGCGGCCGAAGAAGCCGAGCGCGACGTCGTACTCCTCCTCGCGCCGCGCCAGCGCCCCCAGGAACGAGCAGTTGCCTCGCAGCCGCCGGGTCACATGATCGCGCAACGCCGCGGCCAGGCCGGCATCGCCAAACACGCATTGGAAATCGAAGAAGATGTCGGCATTGAGCAAGGCTGCCGGACTGCGCTTGGCCAGCCACAGGTCAAGCTGGTGGCACCATTGCGAGAGACTCTTGCGCCAGAGCGGGTGGTGCGCCATCACCCCGCCTCGGCAGAGTTCGATGCCATGCTCAGACATGCGCTGATTGAGCACCTCGGCGAAGCCGCGGAACCAGCCGTCCACCCGGTCATGCGCCGCATCCGGATAGTCGGCCAGGATCAGGCCGTTGTCCTGGTCGGCGCCCAGCAGGCTCTCGCCCCGCCCGCCCGAACCCATGACCAGCAGCGCGAAGCCGACCAGCGGTGGGCCGTGCTCGGCCAACAGGGTCCGGGCGGTGGCGGCATAACGGTCGTTGTTGAGTGCTGCGATCAGCGCCTGCACGTCGGCGACCCCGGCCCCGTCCCGCATTACTTCAGCGCTCAGTTCGGCGATGGCGCGCCGGCGTTGGGTGGCACCGGCCCGATCCGCGGCATGGATTTGCCGAACGCGCTCCAGCATTCCGGGGGCGGCAGCCGCAAGCGCGGCGTCGAGCCGCAACAGACCAATGGCGCGGCCCGCGGCATCCAGCACGGGCAGGTGCCGGCGTCCCATCTGACGCATCAGGGCAATGGCGCTGTACAGGCGTGCCTCGGCCGCCACCGTGTCGACCGGCCGGCTCATCACCTGGGCGATCGGCAGGCCCGCGCCGACGCGCAGCGCCACCCGGCGGGGGCCGGTCACCTCCACCGGCGCTTGTGCCGGCATGATCGTCGGCTTCAGCGTCTGCCTGTTCTATCTGGTCGGCACGCAATACTACCCCGGAGAATGGGTAGGCACCTTCGGCACCGAGCAATCGGTGCAGGTGGTGGCCGAGGCGGAGACCAAGCGTGACGCCGCGCTGAAGGCCGCCAAGGAAGACGCGCAGCGGAAGGCGGCGCAGGATGCCTACTATGCCGTCGCCCGGCCGTTGGCGCATTGGTGGGGCATCCGCAACATTTCCTGCGCCATTTTCGGTCTGCCGCTGGCATTCCTGGTGACTTGGCTGGTGAGCCTGATGACCGCGGCGCCGTCGCGCGAGATGCAGGAATTCATCGATTCCGTGCGCGTGCCCAGGGGCACGGTCAAGGCGCTCGCCGGTGCCGAAGTGAAGGAATGAGTGCAACCCGCAAACGACGGCATCGCTGGTGTGAGTGTGAACAGGGGTCGCGCGACCCCTGTCCCGTTTCGTTGCGAGGTCGGCGCGCCACATGACGCCAGACAATATCTGGTGGGACTACTGGTATCTGCACCTGCCGAACTTCGCCCTGTCGGCGGTCATGTACACGATGCTCGGCCGCTTCCTGCTGGGCTTCGTGCTGCCGGCGGACTCCAGCAACTACATCTGGCGCTGGTTCTGCCGGCTGACCGAGCCGTTCCTGCGGGCGGTGGCCTTCATCACGCCGCTGGCGGCGCCCTCGTCTGCTGCTGTTGCCGATTGGCGCCGCCTGGCTGTTCACCATCCGCGTCGTCCTTGGCATCGCCCTGATCGCCGCCGGCCTGGGGCCCAGCCTGCAGCCCCTGGCGCCGAACTGAACCGGCCGCCGATGCGCGAACCGCTGTTGCTGGCCACCGTTGCCCTCGCCATCCTGAACGGCCTGGGCTCGCCTTTGCTGATCGTCGTCTGGCATCTGGCGCCCTACTGGCTCCCCGCCGCCGTGTTCGGCTCGCCGCAGCTTGCGTTCTACCTTTCCTCGCTGGCTGTCTCCGGCCTGACCTTGATGCTGAGCGGCGTGCCGGCGGCGCTCTATGAGCGGTTCGCCGGAGCCAGCGAGTCCACCACCGCCTCGCTCGCGATCTGGTGCGCCAGCGCGGCCCTGCTCAGCCATCCGGCGCTCGGCCGCTTGGGCTAGAAAGGCCGGCGGCAAGAGGGCACCCAGCTGCCTTGAACCCGATCGAACACATCGAGGACTGCGCCAATCGGTCGATCCGCAGGGCACTCGGCTTTGCCCTGCTGGCGATCTGGACTTTCATGGTCGGGCTCAGCGCCGAGGCGCAGTTGGCGGTACGGGCAGGCGCCATTCTCTGCAACCTGGCTTGGCTGATCCTGATCGCAATGAGCTGGCGCGCGCCCGGTCGCCCCTACCGGCGGACCGAGGTGTGGTTGATGCTGGACAGGCAGCACGATTTGCCGGAGGCCAGGGCGCAAGCCACCATCGGCGGCATCCTCAGCGAACGCTATCGCTGGCATGCCGGGTTGGCGGCCGGTGTCGCCGGCGCGCTCTGGCTGGTCGACTTCGCCCTGCTGCTCATCGTCTGACGCGCTATTGCGCGGCGCGCGCCCTGGAGCGCGGCGCGTCGAGTGCCGCCAGCAACCGCGTTTCCTCGGCCTTGGCCGCCTTGACATTGGCCTCCTTGACATGGCCGAAGCCACGGATACGGTCCGGCAGTTCGGCAAGTGCCAGGCAGAGGCCGTGGTTCTCGCTGTCGAGCCGCTGCAGCAGCCGCTCCAGCAGGCGTTCGTAGTCGGCAATCAGCCGCCGCTCTTGCCGGCGCTCGGCGGTCCGGCCGAACGGATCGAACGCGGTGCCGCGCAGCCCCTTCAGCTTCGCCAGCAAGCGCAAGATCGGCAGCAGCCAGGCGCCGAACTCGCGCTTCTGCAACTGGCCGGTCGCGGGATCGCGGCGGGCCAGCAGCGGCGGCGCCAGGTGGAAGCTCAGTTTGAAACCGCCGGCAAATTGCCGATCCAGCTTGGCGCGGAAGGCCGGGTCGGCGTGCAGCCGGGCGACCTCGTACTCGTCCTTGTAGGCCAGCAGCTTGAAATAGTTGCGCGCCACCGCCTCGGCCAGACCGGCACGGCCCTTGGCACGCGTCTGCTCGGCCTCCGCCACCCGGGCGACCATCGCCCGGTAGCGCGCGGCATAGGCGTCGTCCTGGTAACCGGTCAGGAACTCGGCGCGACGCGCCACCAGACCGGCGAGATCGTCGGCCGGCGCCTGCCCCGGCGCCCGCAAGACCGGCCTGGCCATCGCTTCCACCCGCTGCGGATCGTGCGCCGCCAGCCGGCCGAACGAGAACGCCCGCTTGTTGCTCTCCACCGCGACGCCATTCAGTTCGATGGCGGCAAACAAGGCCTCGCGCCCGACCGGCAACAGTCCCTTCTGGCAGGCATGGCCCAACAGGAACAGGTTGGCAGCGATGGCATCGCCCAGAAGCGCGGTGGCCAGCTGGGTGGCATCGACGAAGTGCGCGGTTGCGCTGGCCTCGCGGACCTTGCGCATCATCGCCGCGGCAGACAGGTCGAGCGCGTTGTTACGCACGAAAGCCGCGGGCGGCACGACGTGGCTGTTGACCACCCCCACGCTGCCTCCCGACGCCAGCTTGGACAGGCCGTCAGGCCCCGCCGCCACCACGATGTCGCAGCCCAGCAGCAGCTTCGCGCCGCCGGTCGCGATGCGTACCGCGTGCAGATCGTCCGCCCGGTCGGCGATCCGCACATGGCTCATCACCGCGCCATTCTTCTGGGCGAGACCGGCCTGGTCGAGCACCGAGACGCCCCTGCCCTCAAGATGCGCCGCCATGCCGAGCAGCGCGCCCACCGTCACTACGCCGGTGCCGCCAATGCCGGTGATCAGGATGCCGTAGGGCTCGCCGGTCGGCGCGCGCGCCGGTTCCGGTAGGTCGGCGAACAGCTCCACGCCCAGCGGTCCGTTGCCGCCGGCGGCGCGGCGCGGCTCGGCCCCGTGCACCGTCACGAAACTCGGACAAAAGCCCTTCAGGCACGAGAAATCCTTGTTGCAGTTCGACTGGTCGATCTGCCGCTTGCTTCCAAACTCGGTGTCGAGCGGCTGCACGGAAACGCAGTTCGACTGCACCGAGCAATCGCCGCAGCCCTCGCAGACCAGGTCGTTGATGAACACCCGCTTGGGCGGGTCGGGGAAAAGGCCGCGCTTGCGCCGTCGGCGCTTTTCCGCAGCGCAGGTTTGATCGTAGATCAGGCAGCTGACGCCGGGGGTGGCGCGGAGTTGGCGCTGGATCGCGTCCAGTTCGTCGCGATGATGCAGCGTGACACCCGCGGCCCAATCCGTGCCGATCGGATACTTGCCGGGCTCGTCGCTCACCACCACGACCCGCGCCGCGCCCTCGGCCGCCACCTGCCGGCTGATATCGGCCGGCGTCAGTTGGCCTTCCACCGGCTGGCCGCCGGTCATGGCCACCGCGTCGTTATAAAGAATCTTGTAGGTGATGTTCACCTTCGCGGCGATCGCGGCACGGATGGCCATCAGGCCGGAATGGAAATAGGTGCCGTCGCCCAGATTCTGGAACATGTGCGGCGTGCTTACGAACGGCGCCTGGCCGATCCAGGTGACACCCTCCGCCCCCATATGCGAGACCGTCTCGGTGCGCCGATGCTCCATCCACAGCGCCATGCCGTGGCAGCCGATGCCCGCCATCGCCCGGCTGCCCTCGGGCAATTGCGTCGAGGTGTTGTGCGGGCAACCGGAACAGAAGAACGGGCTGCGGGCGATGGTGGGCGGCGCGCCCTTGGCCAACGCCTCGATCTGTTCGATGCGTGCGAGGCGCTGGTTGAACTCGGACAATTCCGCGAAGCGGCGCAGCCGGCCGGCCAGCGCGCGCGCCACGCCGCCCGGCGTGATCTCGCCGAATTCCGGCAGCAGCATGCGCCCTTCCTCGTCGCTCTTGCCGACGATGACGCGGGGCGCGCCGGCGCGGCCATAGAGCAGCTTCTTGAGCTGGTCTTCCAGCAGCGGCCGCTTCTCCTCCACCACCAGGATCTCTTCCAGGCCTTGAGCAAACTCCAGCACGGTCTTGGGCTCCAGCGGCCAGACCAGCGCCACCTTCAGCACCCGCAGGCCAAGCGAGCGCGCCGCCGCCTCGTCGATGCCGAGTTCCTCGAGCGCCTGGCGCAGGTCGAGATAGGCCTTGCCGGTGGCGACGATGCCGAGCCTGGCCTTGGGGCTGTCGAGCACCACGCGGTCGAAGCGGTTGGCGCGCGCGAAGGCCTGCGCCGCCGGCAGGCGATAGCGCAGCAGCAATTCCTCCTGCACCATCGGCTGATCGGGATAGCGGATATTGAGGCCGCCCGGGGGCAGTTCGAAGCCTTCCGGCTCGGCGAACGCGAGCCGCGCCGACTTAAGCGACACCGAGCCCGAACTCTCCACGGTGTCGCCGACGCACTTGAAGCCGACCCAGTTGCCGGAATAGCGCGACAGAGCGAAGCCCAACAGGCCGAAATCGAGATATTCCTGCACGCCGGCCGGGTTGATCACCGGGATCGAGGCGCTGATGAAAGCGTATTCGCTCTGGTGCGGCAGGGTCGACGATTTGCAACCATGGTCGTCGCCCGCCAGCACCAGCACGCCACCATGCTTGGCCGTGCCGGCCAAGTTGCCATGCTTCAAGGCATCGCCCGACCGGTCTACCCCCGGACCCTTGCCGTACCAAAGCGCGAACACCCCGTCATACTTGGCGCCCTGCCACAGGTTGACCTGCTGCGTGCCCCACACGGCGGTGGCGGCCAGGTCTTCGTTGACACCCGACTGGAAATGGATGTGGTGCTGGCGCAGATGCTTGCCCGCCGCCCACAGCGCGGCATCGTAGGTGCCAAGCGGCGAGCCGCGATAGCCGGAGATGAAGCCGGCGGTATTGAGGCCGGCTGCCACGTCGCGCTGGCGCTGCAGCATCGGCAGGCGCACCAGCGCTTGGATGCCGGTCAGGTAGGCGCGGCCCGCGGACGCGGTGTACTTGTCGTCGAGCGTGACTTTGGCAAGCTTCATTGGCGCTCACTCCCGGCCGGCCCGGCACTATAGCAGCGGCCAACCGTTCGCAAAGTTTGCCCGACCGGGCGGTCGCCGGCATTTCCCAGCCGCCCGCTTTCGCCTAAGGTCCCGCCGCCGCAACAGGGGAGCGCGCGCCAGGGCATGCCGATCGAAACGCCATTTGACCGTTACCGCGACGTCGTCCGGCCGGAATGGATCGACCATAACGGCCACATGAACATGGGCTATTACCTCGTGGTGTTCGACTTCGCCACGGACGACTGGTTCAACTATGTCGGCCTGGATCGCCAGCATCGCGCGCAGCACAACATCACCACCTTCTGCCTGGAGGCGCACGCCACCTACCACCAGGAGGTGCGGCAAGGCGACCCCTTGCGTTTCGTTACGCGACTGCTGGATTTCGACGCCAAGCGGCTGCACTATTTCCACGAGATGTACCATGCCGAGCGCGGCTATCTCGCCGCCACCAACGAGCTGATGAGCCTGCATGTCAGCCTGACCACGCGCCGGGCCGCAGCCATGACGGCGCCACTGCTCGAACGGCTCGAGGCGATCCGGCAGGCTCACGCCCGACTGCCGCCGGTGCCGCAGGTCGGCCGGGTGATCGGCCTCAACGCCCGACTTAAGGCGAACGCCGCAGCGAATGCCGGGCAAAGCCATAGAGGCTGATGGCCAGCCAGGCGATTTCCACCAGCGCGGCAGGCGGATTGAAATTGACGCTCAACGAGACCAGGATGGCGGCGGAGCCAATCGCGTTGCCCAGCGTGCAGGCCGGCCGGTGCGCGGCCAGCCGGCTGGACTGCACCAAGAAATTGAGCAGCAGGATGAGCGCCACGCCCACGCCGCCGATCAGCTCATGCCACGCCATGGCCATCTCCGGGCTCGCGATCTCGACGGCGGGCGGCTGAGCGCCGCGAACACATGCCTGAGCCGCATGGACGCCAGCCGCCCTCTCGCCTCGCCGAGATCGCCGCTGGCCTCAACCGGCACAATCTGACGAATGGCGCGACCGCCTTCCTGTTCGCCACCACCGGCCCCGCCGCGATCTATCTCGCGGCGCTGGCAGAGGGTGAGTTCAGCCGCGCTGAGACAATCTCCATCCTGTCGGCCGTTTATGGCATCCCGGCGGTGCTGTCGATTGCCTTCTGCGCCGCTTTCCGCCAACCCATGGCGGTCGGCTGGACGCTGCCAGGCGCGGTGCTGTTGGGCCCAGCCTTGCAGCACCTTCCGTTTGCCGAAGTGGTCGGCGCTTGCCTGACCTGCGGGGCGCTGCTGGCCGGGCTTGGCGCTAGTGGCCTGATCGGCCGGGTCATGCGGCAGCTGCCGGCGCCCATCGTCATGGGCATGGTGGCGGCCGTGTTCGTGCCGATGGTGGTGCGCATGGTGAGCGCGATGGGCGAAGCGGGCGGGCTTGCCCTGGCGATGCTGTCCGGCTTCATCGGGATCGCGGTACAGCCCAGGCTTTCGCTGCTGTTTCCCCCGGTCCTGGCGGCGATTGCAGCGGGCGCCGCGTTCATCGCGGTCGAAGGCCGCGTCACGGTCGGCGGTTTTGAGGGCGGCATGATCGCCGCTCCGGCCTTTTTCATGCCGGCCTTCTCGGTCCGGGCCATGGTGGAATTGGTCTTGCCGCTGACGCTTACGGTGATCGGCGCGCAGAACGCGCAAGGCTTCTATGTGCTGCGCTTGGCCGGCTTTCGCGACCTGCAGAACCGCATGACGACGCTCTGCGGCCTGGGCACGTTCCCAATGGCGCTGCTGGGTTCGGTGCCGCTCTGCGTGACCGGCCCCACCAACGCCATCGTCAGCAGTTCTGGCCCGAAGGAACTCCGCTATGTCGGCGGCATCGTCTATGCCGTACTGGTGCTGCTGTTCGCGCTGTTCGCGCCGGTCGGCGTCGGCTTGGCGCTGGCCCTGCCACCGGCCTTCATCGCGCTGCTGGGCGGCCTGGCCATGCTGAGCGTCGTGCAGGGCGCCTTCATCGCCGCCTTCGCCGGCAAGTTCCCGCTGGGCGCCTTGGTCAGCTTCGTCGTGACGCTGTCGGGCATCAGTATCTTCGGCATCGGCGCCGCGTTCTGGGGGCTGGTCTTCGGCTATGCCGCGTCGCGCCTGTTGGAGCGCGAGCAGTTCCACGCCTTCAGCGCGGCATGAGCGAGCACGCGCTTGGATTGGAGGGCCCGCGCCTGCCGTGGCCGCGGGCGCGCGAGCTGTGGGCCGGCCTCAATCGCCACAACCTGACCAACGGCTTCATGGCCTGCCTGTTCGCCTCGACCGGACCCTTGGCGGCCTATCTCGCCAGCCTGCAAAGCGCCGGCTTCGAGCCAGGGGCGATCACCTCGATCCTGTTCGGTGCCTATGCCGGCGGCGGCCTGGCATCCATCGCCTGCAGCCTGTTCTTCCGCCAGCCGTTGGCGCTCGCTTGGACCATTCCGGGTGCGGTGATTCTGGGGCCGGCGCTGCAACACTTGACACTCAACCAGTCGGTCGGCTCGTTCTATGTCACCGGCGCGCTGATCGCGCTCTTGGGCTTGAGCGGCTTGGTCGGGCAGGTCATGCGGCAACTGCCCGGCCCGATTGTCATGGGCATGGTAGCCGCGGTCTTCCTGCCGCTCGTCGCGCGGATCATCCCCTCGGTCGAGACGACGCCGGCCCTGGCGCTGCCGATGCTGACCGGATTCGTTGCCTTCCTTGCCGTGCCCAAGCTCGTCAATCGGTTTCCGCCGGCGCTGGCCACGCTGCTGCTCGGCCTTCTGGTGATCGCCTGGTTCATCCCCTGGCAGCCGCCGGAGCCCAGCCGGCGCTGGCTGGTTGAACCCAGCCTGTTGCGGCCGGAATTCCAGCTGCAAGCCATCCTCGAACAGGTGCTGCCCATGATGCTGACCGTGATCGGCATCCAGAACGCGCAGGGCTTCTTTGTCTTGCGCCAGTCCGGCTACCGGCCGCCGGCCAACAGCTTGACGCTGGTTTGCGGTGTCGGCACGGGCCTGATGGCGCCACTCGGCACCGTGCCGCTCTGTGTCACCGGCCCGGCCAACGCCATCCTCAACACGTCGGGGCTGCCCGAACTGCGCTTCATGGGTGGCGTTGTGTTCGGCGTGCTGATGTTGCTGTTCGGCCTGTTCGCGCCGGTCACCGTCGGCCTGGCGCTTGCCCTGCCGGCGGCCTTCATCGCGGTGCTGGGCGGGCTTGCCATGCTGTTGGTGCTGCAAGGCGCCTTCATCAACGCCTTCTCCGGCCGTTTCGCGCTGGGTGCGCTGCTCAGTTTCGTGGTGACGCTGTCCGACCTCACCATCCTGAATATCGGCGCGCCGTTCTGGGGCCTGGTCTTCGGCTATCTCACCTCGCGCGTGCTGGAGCCGAAGGATTTCCGGCAGCTCAACGCAGCGTGAAGCCCCGCCGCCGCAGGAAGTCGCCAAACCCGGCGCGCTCGGGCTTCGCGGTTTGCCGCGCCTTGTCCTCCGACCAGCCATAGAAGGCCGGCTCGCCGAACTCCTCGACATATTTGTGCTGCGCCTGGGGGATGCGGAAGCGCTGGTCGCGCCGGCGATCATAGGCATCGATCTCGGCTTCCAGCCGGCCGTCCTCGTAGCGGTCGGCATGCACGGTAACTGCCGGCGGCAGGCGCAGGCTGACATAGCCCGCCTGCGCCGGCCAGCCAAGGCAACAGCCGGCGAAGGGAAACACCGCCTCCGGCAGTTCGACGATCTCGGCAACCCGCTCGGCATGGTTGCGCAGCACGCTGATGGCGCAGCAGCCGAGGCCAACGGACTCCGCCGCGATCATGAAGGTCGTCAGCACCATGGCGGCATCGGCGGCCGGGTTGAGGAAGCCATCGAGATGGTCGTTGGCGAATTCCCGGCCACGCATCGCCGAGACGCGCCGGATGCGGCGGCCGTCGCCACAGAACACGAAAAAGGCGGGCGCCAACCCGACCCAGGGCATATCGGGCAGCAGCGCCGCCAATGCCTGCCAGCGGGCAGGGTCGCTGACGCGGATGACCGAGCATTGCTGCAGATCGGACTTGGAGGGGGCCGAGAAGGCGGCCGCCAGCAGCAGCTCGATCAGCCGCTCGTCGACCGGCTTGTCGGCATAGCGGCGGTGCGTGCGGTGTCGCAGGATACCAGCCAGCGCCCCATCGGCTGGCAGGTCGTCGCCGGCCCCGCTCGGCAGGCCGAAGCGATCGCGGATCAAGTCGGCCAGCGTCGTCATGATTTGCCTTTCTTGCGTCCGCCCAGCGAGCGGCGCGCCTCGTCGGCGCTCTCGTAGATATGCGGGCTGCGGCCGCGGCTGGCCAGCGCCGCGCCCAGTTTCATGCGCAGGAAGGCCGAATTGGCATAGCGCGACACACCGCTGTAATAGTGCTCGCTCATAGCGTTCGCCATGTCGGCATAGGCGGCCACCGCGTCGTCGGCGATCTCAAAGCCATCGTAGTTCACCACCGCCCAGACCTTGTGACCGATCTTGCGGCAGCGCTCCTCCACCGCCTTGCGGATCGCCGCCACGTCGGCGGCGTGGTTGACGCGCAGGCCGCCGAAGTTGAGGAACAGAGTATCCTGCGCCTTGTCGTAGCTGACCCGTTCCAGCAGCGCGATGCCGAGCAGCAGACGCTTCAGATCGAGCGGACGATCCTCGAAGATCGCCGGATGCATCGGCCGCGGACCGTCCACCAAGGGCGTGAAGGCCATGTGCCGCAGGATATCGCGCTCAAGCTCCAGGCCCGGCGCGATCTCGATCAGCTCCAGTCCCCGGCCCGTCAGGCGGAAGACGCAACGCTCGGTGATGTAGCGCACCTGTTGCGCGCCCTGCGCCGCCAGCGGGCCGGAAAAGGTGACCTGCTCGACCTCTTTGACGAACTTCCGCTGGCGTCCTTCGTGCAGAATGGCCACCTGGCCGTCGGCCGCCCGCACATGCAGGCCGCCTGCCATGAAGGTGCCGACGAACAGCACCTGCCGCGCATTCTGGCTGATATTGATGAAGCCGCCGCAACCGGCCAGTCGCGATCCGAAGCGGCTGACGTTGACGTTGCCGGCGCCGTCGCATTCGGCCATGCCGAGACATGCCAGATCGAGCCCGCCGCCGTCGTAATAGTCGAATTGCTGGTTCTGCTCGACGATGGCCGCGCAATTGATCGCCGCGCCGAAATCGAGACCCGAGGCCGGCAAGCCGCCGATCACCCCAGGCTCGGCCGTCAGTGTCAGGTATTTCAGGATGCCCTCTTCGTTGGCGACCGAAGCGATCCCTTCGGGCATGCCGATGCCCAGATTGACGACGCTGTTCGCCATCAGCTCCATGGCGGCACGGCGCGCGATCACCTTGCGCTCGTCGAGCGGCAACGGCGGCAATTGGTCGAGCGGCACGCGGATCTCGCCGGCAAAAGCCGGGCTGTAGTCTGTGGCATAGGTCTGCGGATGGTTTTCCGGGCGGGCCAGCACCACGGCGTCGACCAGAACGCCCGGAACGCGCACCTGCCGGGCAGCCAGCGTGCCGCGCTCGGCCAGTCGCTCGACCTGGGCGATCACCAGTCCGCCGCTATTGCGCGCCGCCATCGCCATCGCCAGGTTGTCGAGCGTCAGCGCCTCGCGTTCCATGCTGATATTGCCGTCCAGATCGGCCGTGGTACCGCGGATGAAGGCGACGTCGATCGGCAGCGCCTTGTAGAACAGCCAGTCGCGACCGGCCAGATGCAGAATCTCGACCAGTTCCTCGGTGGTCGCCCGGTTGATCTTGCCGCCCTGCAGACGCGGATCGACGAAGGCGCCCAGGCCGACCCGCGACAAGTTTCCCGGCTTGCCCGCCGCGATATCTCGGTAGAGTTGCGAAATGCAGCCCTGCGGCAAGTTATAGGCCGCGATCCGGCCTTCGAGCGCGAGCCGCCCCAGTTTCGGCACCAGCCCCCAATGTCCGCCGATGGCCCGCGCCACCAAGCCCGCATGCGCCAACCGGTTGAGACCGCGGTCGCGGCCGTCGCCCTGGCCGGCGGCGAAGAGCAGGCTCAAACGCGCCGGCCCATTGCCGGCAAGGAAACGCTGCTCGACCGCGGCCAACAGCTCGTCGGGCGTGCCGATGCCGACGAAGCCGGAAGTCGCCAGCAGGTCACCGTCACGCAGCAGGGCCACCGCCTCGTCGGCCGAAACGATCTTGCCCGCCATGGCCGCATCCCCTCCCGCCTGCCGGCACTATAGGGAAAGCCCGCGGAACATGGCAGGTTGCCGCACCGCCATGCTGGTAGCGCCCCTGCCCATCGACGAAGTGCTGCCTCGCTTGCTTGCGGCGCTGGATGCCGGCGGCAACGCCGTGCTGGTAGCCCCGCCGGGCGCGGGCAAGACCACGCGGCTGCCACTGGCATTGTTGGCCAGGCCGTGGCTCGCCGGCCGGCGCCTCCTCATGCTGGAACCCCGGCGGCTGGCGGCGCGGGCGGCCGCCCAGCGAATGGCCAGGCAACTGGACGAGCGGGTCGGCGAGACCGTCGGCTATCGCATGCGGGCCGACACCCGGGTCGGCCCGGCAACGCGCATCGAGGTGGTGACGGACGGCCTGTTTCCCCGTTTGCTCGACGCCAATCCCGGGCTCGATGGCTTCGGTGCCGTGCTGTTCGACGAGTTCCACGAACGCGGCCTCGACTGCGACTTGGGCCTGGCCTTGGCGCTCGACTTGCAGGCGGCGCTGCGGCCCGACCTGCGCCTGGTGGCCATGTCGGCGACGCTCGATCCGGCGCCCTTGCAGCGGCTGCTGGGCGACGCTGCCCTGGTCCTGAGCCGGGGCCGCGCATTCCCGGTGACCGTGCACCATCGCCAACGGCCGGCAGCGGGCCGCCTGCTGGCAAGCGTGGCGGCGACGGTTGGCGAGCTGCTTGCCAGCGGGCACGGCAACCTTCTGGCCTTCCTGCCGGGGCAGGGCGAGATCCACTCCGTCGCGGCGCGCCTCGCCGCCCTGCCTCTGCCGTCGGCCGTTTCCTTGCACCCGCTTTATGGCGACCTGCCGCAGGCGGCCCAGGATGCCGCCATCGCGCCCGCGCCCCCAGGGCAGCGCAAGATCGTGCTGGCGACCGCGATCGCCGAGACCAGCTTGACCATCGAGGGCATCACCGCCGTGATCGATGCTGGCCTGCGACGAGTTGCTCGCTATGACCCGGAAAGCGGCATGGCAGGCCTCGTGACCTTGCCGGTGACGCAAGCGCAGGCCGCACAACGCGCCGGCCGCGCCGGCCGCCTGGCGCCCGGGCTTTGCGTGCGGCTGTGGAGCGAGGCCGAGCATCGCGCCTTGCCGATGGCGCCGGAAGCGGAGATCCGCATTGCCGACCTGGCGCCGTTCGCACTCGAACTGGCGGGCTGGGGTGTCGCCGAGCCGATGCAGCTGCGTTGGCTCGACCCGCCGCCGCTCGCCGCCTTCGCCAGGGCGCAAGCCTTGCTTCGCCAGCTGGGCGCGCTCGACGATCGCCACCGCATCACCGCTGAAGGCCGCGCCCTGCTGCGGCTGGGCACGCATCCACGGCTCGCCCACCTCATGCGCCGGGCGGCAGCCCTGGGGCAGCCGAGCCTGGGCGCCCAATTGGCAGCGCTGCTGGAGGAGCGCGACCCGCTGGCCGGCCAAGGCGTCGGCGCCGACATCGGCTTGCGGCTGGACCGGCTGCGGGACCAAGCATCGGGTGCCTGGCGGAGCATCGCGGTCCGTGCGCGCCTCTTGCGCCGACGGCTGGGCGGCGAGGATCTGGGTGGGGAGGATGTTGGCAGCCTGGTGGCGCTGGCCTACCCGGAGCGGGTGGCTGGCGCGCGTGGCAATGGCCAGTTCCTCATGGCCAACGGGCGCGGCGCCAGCTTACCACCGATCGATCCGCTGGCGGGCGAGGATTTCCTGGCGGTTGCCGCAGCGGCGCGAGGCGCGCGCGAAGCACGCATCCACCTCGCGGCCCCTCTTACCCGCGCGGATGTCGAGCGTCTGTTCGCCGATCGGATCGTCGCGAACGACAGCGTTGCCTGGGATGACCGCGCCGGCGCTGTACACTCGCGTCGGCGGCGCTGGCTGGGTGCCCTCTTGCTGGACGATGCGCCCCTGGCGGCCCCCGATCCGGCGGCGGTGCTGGCCGCCTTGCTGCACGGCATCCGGCAACGCGGCCTGGCTTGCCTGCCCTGGTCGCCCGCCGCGGTCAATTGGCTGGGACGAGCGAAACTCTTGGCACGGCTCGACGGCACGGATTGGCCCGTGCTGGACGACGCCGCCCTGACCGACAGGCTGGAGTTCTGGCTCGCGCCGTCGCTGCGCGGCCTGAGCCGGCTCGCCGAGTTGCGTGCGCTCGATCTGGTGCCGGCCCTGTCGCGGCTCCTGGAGCAACGCCAACTGCGTCGCCTGGCCAGTGAAGCGCCGCCACAATTCCGGCTGCCGAGCGGGCGCGAGGCGATGATCGACTATGCCAGCGGCGAGGAACCGGTGCTGGCGGTCAAGTTGCAGGAATTGTTCGGCACCGCGGAGACGCCCCATATCGCCAGCGGACGCCAGCCGCTGCTGTTGCACCTCTTGTCGCCGGCCGGGCGGCCGGCGCAGATAACGCGCGATCTCGCCGGCTTCTGGCGAACCGGCTATGCCGCGGTGCGTCGCGACTTACGCGGCCGTTATCCGAAACATCCCTGGCCCGAGGATCCGCTGACCGCGACGGCGCGCGCCAAGCCACGTGGCCAATAGCGTGCCTCTTGACGGCGGCCGGGCGGAAGCAGGCTAATGCCCGGCAGGCAAGGAGCAGAACCCCATGGCAAATGAACGGGCGGTTGCCGAGGCGATCTGGCAGGCTTGGCGCGACGATACGCGCCTGTCGGCACTGCCGCAAGCGGTGCGACCCGGCAGTCTGGCCGAAGGCTACGCCGCACAGCGCGCGCTGGCCGCGCTCGCAGGGAGCCGCTGCTATGGCTGGAAAATTGCCGCCACCAGTGCCGAAGGCCAGCGCCACATCGGCGTGGATGCTCCGTTGGCGGGCCGCTTGTTCGAGAGCTTCCGGCTTGCCGACGGCGCCGGCATCTCCGTGACCGGCCTGACAATGCGCTGCGCCGAGCCCGAGTTCGCCTTCCGCTTAGGACACGCGTTGCCGCCGCGCGCCACGTCCCACGGCGAGGCCGAGGTGATGGCCGCCGTGGCGGGACTCTATCTCGCCATCGAGGTGCCGGATTCCCGCTTCGCCGACTTCGCCGCCGCCGGTGGCGCGCAATTGGCCGCGGACAACGCCTGTGCCCGCTACTTCGTGCTGGGGCCGGAGATGGCGGACTGGAGCGGACGCGACCTGGCGGCTGTCGCGGTCACGGTGGAGGTCAACGGCCGTCCGGTCAGCCAAGGCTCGGGCGCCAACGTGCTGGGTGATCCTCGACGGGCGCTCACCTGGCTTGCCAATCACCTGGCAGGCACCGAGGGCGGCCTCAAGGCCGGCGATATCGTCACCACTGGCGCCGCCGCCAAGCCCGTGACCATCGCCGCCGGCGACCGGGTAACCGCGCATTTCGCTGGCCTGGGCAAGGTCAGCGTCCATTTCACCCCCTGAAGACGGGATCGACCGCCATGAAACTTGGCCGCTTGGGCGTCTGGTATCCGACCGACCGGCTCGATGCCGCGGCGCTTGCCTACTATGTGAAACGAGTCGAGGCGCTGGGCTATGCCTCGATCTGGTATCCGGAATCGACCGGCTATGAGTCGTTCGCGCTGGCCAACTATCTGTTGCAGCAGAGTCGCACGCTGACGGTCGGCAGTTCGATCGCCAACATCTACGCGCGCGACGCCGTGACGGCACGCAACGGCCTGTTCGCCTTGTCCAGGCTTTCCGGCAATCGCTTCATTCTGGGCCTGGGCGTGTCGCACAAGCCGAATGTGGAGGGCGTGCGCGGTCACAGCTACGACCGACCGGTTCCCACCATGCGCGCCTACCTGGAGACCATCGCCAAGGCAAGCGATCCGCAGGCGGCGCAGCGCCCGGTGATGATCGCCGCGCTCGGCTCCGGCATGTTGAAGCTGGCGGCCAGCCATAGCTGGGGCGCGCTTCCCTATAACGTCACCCCAGCACACACCAAGCGGGCGCGCGCCGCGCTGGGGCCCGAAAAATGGCTGGTGGTCGAGCAGATGGTCTGCCTGTCGGACGACTTGGCGCAGGCCCGCCAAGCCAAGCGCCAGGAACTGGCGCGCTACATGGTGCTGGACAATTACCGCAATAACTGGCTGAGCCTGGGCTTCGACGAGCAGGACTTGGCGCAAGGCGGCAGCGACCGCTTTCTCGACGCGATGGTCGTGTCTGGCAATGCGGGCGCGCTCAAGGCCCGCATCGACGAGCATTTCGCCGCCGGCGCCAACCAAGTGGCTATCCAGCCCGTGCATCCAGAACTGAAGCCCGAAATCGACTGGCGCTGCCTGGAGGCGCTGGCGCCAAGCTGAACCCAGACTACTTCTTCAAAAGGTCGCGGATCTCCGCCAGCAGCGTTTCCGAGCGCGGCGGGGGCGGCGGCGGGGCGGCCGCCGCTTGGCGCTCGGTCAACGCCCTCAGGCGGTTGATCTGCTTGATGACGATGAAAATGGCGAAGGCAACGATCACGAATTGGATGATGACGTTAAGAAAGACACCGTAGTTGAGCGTCACCACGCCGGCCTTCTTGGCGGCCTCCAGCGTCGCCGCCTTGTCCCCTGCCAGGGTGAGAAACCAGTTGGAGACATCGATGCCGCCCAGGATCACGCTCATCGGCGGCATGATCACGTCTTCCACCAGCGAAGTGACGATCTTGCCGAACGCGGCGCCGATGACGACGCCAACGGCCAGGTCGATCACATTGCCGCGCATCGCGAAATCGCGGAACTCCCTCAACATCTCCTGCCCCCCGATGTCGATGACCACCACTGGCTCGCGTTGCCCAAAGTCTACCGCGAGCCAAAAACCTACTACAAAAGCGCGGTCGAACGCGCCGCCGGATTGCTGCGGATCGCCGCCTCCTCCTTGGCAATATAATGGAACAGGCCCTTGATCGCCTGCTCCAGCGCATAGCTCGTCAGGTTGAAGTCGCCGGCGGCCTGGCCAAGCGGCAATCCGGTCTTGGCCTCGCTCAGCCGCTGGAAGCTGCGGACGGCACCGACTTCGCTCAACGACTGCTGCACGACCGGGCGCATGGCGTCGGCTAGCGGCTTGCTCGTGGTACGCCGGAAATACTGGGTCGCGGCATCCTGCGGGCCGTTCAGGATGCCGCGGGCGTCATCGATGCTCATACTGGCGATTGCATCGGCGAAGATGTCGAAGGCCTTCGGCGCGGCGTCCTCGGCGGCCCAGTTCAGCCGCAACTCGAGGTCGTCCAGCAGCCCGGCTTGCCCCGCCAGCGCCAGGCCCGACCGCGCCTTGCCAAGCCAGCCGGGCAGCGGCACGTGGATGGCCGGATCGCGGTTATAGCCATCCCGTTGCCCGACCCGGTCGACGGTGCGCCGGGCGCCAACTCTGAGCGCTTCGCGCAGGCCGTCGCCGACTTGGCCCTGGCTGAGGCCCGCACCCAGGCCGCCGCCAGAAGACGGTCGATCCGCCGGGCCGGGCAGGCCGCCGCCTTGCCCGCCCAAGAGGCCCTTGCCTTGCTCCAGCAGCTTGCCCTGCCCCAGGGCTGCACCCGAGGATAGAAGCAGCGCCAGCACCAGGGCGAACCATCCATCCTGTCCTCCTTGAGCTTGCCCGCTAGGACCCGACCACCGTCCAGGATCCGTCGGCTTGACGGCAGGCCAGTCCTTCGGCCTGGCGCGGCGCGCCTTCGTTGCGCACCACGACGGTGTGCACGAACTTGCGGCAGGACTGGCCGTTGTGGGCCTGCGGCTCGGCAGCCGCGACTTCGCCGCTATTGCCGGTCTCCGGGTTTCGCCAGCTTGCCGTGCGTCCGGGCGATCTGTCTTCAAGCGCGCGGATCTGAGTCTCCCGTGCCAGACCGCGGTCGCTCTCGGTCAGGCTGGCGAAGACTTGGCCGCCGAAATAGGCGCCGAGCGCGGCGCCCGCCGCCGTCGCGATGGTGTTGGCGGCACCGGAGCCGAACTGGCTGCCGATCACGGCGCCCAGCACCGCGCCGATGCCAGCGCCAACGCCTTGGCTCAATGCCCGGCCGGCGTCGCCATTCCCGCAGGCGCCGAGCGCAAGGGCGGTGCAGAGCAGCGCGACCGGCGGGCCGCTTCGCCAGGACATGCGGGGGCGGTTCCTTCCTTGCGCCATTCAGCCGATCGTCGGCGCCGCGAGGCCACCGGCCGGACGATCGCCGCCACGTCCCTTAGCAAGAGCAGGCGCGGGCGATCAAGTCTGATAACATCTTGTTTCGTTCATAAGCACGCCAATCAGGAGGAGCCCATGCAACTCGGCATCTTCATGCAGCCGGTCCACGATCCGGCGCGCGATCTGACCGAGGTGCTGCAGCAGGATCGCGAAACGATCCTGCTGGCCGACCGGCTGGGCTATTCCGAATGCTGGATCGGCGAGCACATTACCGCCACGGTCGAGCCGATCACTTCGCCGTTGGTGTTCCTGGCCTCGCTGATCGATGGCACGCGGCAGATCAAGCTCGGCACCGGCGTATTCTGCCTGGCACAGAAGCACCCGGCGATCATCGCCGCCGAGGCCGCGCTGTTCGACCATCTCTGTAAGGGCCGCTTCAACATGGGCATCGGTCCCGGCGGCCTGTCGAGCGACCTGGAACTGTTCGGCGCGCAAGACCCGACCGTCAGGGCCGAGCGCACCCTGGAATCGATCGACATGATCCTGAAGATCTGGGCGCAAGAGCCGCCTTATAACCTGCGGGGCAAGCACTACAGCGTCACAATCGCCGACATGTCGCGCAAGGAGTTCGGCGTCGGCTGTATTCCCAAGCCTTATCAGCGCCCGCATCCGCCGCTGGCCGTCTCGTTGATGTCGCCCGAATCCGCCAATGCCCGCATCGCTGGCGAGCGCGGCTGGATTCCGCTGTCGGGCGCCGCCTTCGTGCAGCCGCGCTACATCCGCTCCCACTGGGAGCAGTTCAGTCGCGGCGCGGCCGCCGCCGGCCGATCGGCCAACCGCGCGATCTGGCGCGTCTGCCGCTCGATCATGGTGTTCCCAAGCGATACCGAGGCCGACGACTACATCACCAACCCCAAGGGGCCTTTCAACTTCTACTTCCGCTACGTCATGTCCTCGTTCGGCCAGCGCAACATGTTGCATCTGGTGCGGCCCGACGGCCGCGAGCAGGATGCGAGCGTCAGCTGGCTCGACATCGCCCGCTCGCAGGTGGCGCATGGCAGTCCGGCCCGCGTGCTCGACCAGCTCGTGCATCTCCACGAGCGGCTGGGCGGATTCGGCGTGCTGGTAGCCATCGCGCACGAATGGGACGATCCGGCGGTCTGCCGGCGTTCGATGGAGCTGTTGGCGACCCAGGTGATGCCAAAGCTGAGCCAGCACGCCGCCAGCCTGCGTCAAGTCGCGGAGTAGCCCGCCGCTCGCGCGGTGTCCGATCGGAGGGCATCGCGCCAAGCGATCGATCGGATCGGCGCCCACCGCTCGGCCGTCATGGTTGCAGCGCCATGGCTGCCGGTGAAAGCGAACCCGCCGGTTCGCCTAGGTCATGAACTCATAAATGGGTTTCCCAAAGTTGGCGAAGGGTGATTCAAGGGTCCTCGAGGAGGGTCGAGGATGCCTGCACTGGAGTGGACCCCTTTTGTGGGACCACGATGAGGCCTTTCTAAGGTGGAGCCGCGCCTTCCCCTGTCATCCTTTCATGCTGCCAGTTGCTGTTGCGGCGGCTGTGGGCATGTGGGCGACGCGCCAGCGTC
>Ga0194121_10001435_pt1 | contig 40515 bp, 30 predicted proteins | sample TA2MahCa50mmetaG_FD_148609 | JGI IMG/M metagenome (GOLD analysis project Ga0194121, IMG submission 148609) | Freshwater microbial communities from Lake Tanganyika, Tanzania - TA2015020 Mahale Deep Cast 50m | ecosystem: Environmental > Aquatic > Freshwater > Lake | place: Tanzania: Lake...
GAAGAAGTCATCGACGAGTTGTTGTACTTGCGAAAGAATCGACATTTGCTGGTTTCATTCTTGGCCAAGTCCGGCTTCCGCTTGGTCGCATAACATTAAGGTTGCTTTGGCCGCGCAGCAGTCAATAGTGCCTCGTCAAAGCTAGAATCTCGGGTTGGGTGCCATGGCCACGGCCTTGCGTGGCCATGCTCACCCAAAGCGGTGAGCATGGCACCCCAAAGTGCCGTTTTCAGTTCGCAGTTTCGCGCTTCGCAAAATCTCAGGCGGCCTTGGCTTGCCGCCGCTTGTAGGGTTTCCAGGACTCCATTGACAGCATACCCTCCGGCTTTCGCCTCCAGTCCCGGACTTCTCGCAAGTCATACGTTCATAGTTCATAGCAACGCCACGCCTATTTCACTCCTACCTGAACCTGAACGATGTTATTTGGGGATTCGCCTGCCTCCCAGTACAGGTACAGTTCGCGTTCTTCGTCTGTCGGAGTGAGCCCTTTGGCGCGAAGGGAGCGGTAGAGTTCTTGCCAGGCATCGCCGATGCGCCGGCCGGGTCCGACGTACAGGATGCTTGCGCACTTGAATTCTGGCAACTCCCGCACCTTGAAGTCCCCGAATGCCTTGGTCCCCTCCGGGACGAAAAAGCCTGTTTCCATCTTGAACGCCTTATCTGGCGTCCGATGCGGCGCCCCGTAGTAGAAATGCAGTACGGGGCCACGCAGTCCCAGCTTCTTCTCTCTGGCCCCATCGCCCAGAGCAGTCAGCGTCTTGACCACCGGCTCGACCATGCTCTTGAAATTGGTCTCGAACCCACCGGATACGTATTGCTTCGGGGGGATTGTTTGAAGCATCATCTCCCCTATCTTTGGAACGGGATTCTTCTCCTGCCCGGACAGCTCGCCTTGACAAAGCGAAATGCCGCCCAGCAACGTTGCAAGGACGATGCCTACCAAACGCGTGCGCGCAGTCATGTTTCGTCTCCTTTTTGCTTCTCCTAACGTTCAGAAATCGATCCAAAGCCGCCGCTGGCAACGAGGCGGCTCGTGTGAAAGAAGTTTGGGGGCGGCTCAGAATCGATTCTGTTGAACTGAACCGCGGGCCCTTGCAGCTACAAGACTATATATGGGGATTCGATGGGCCGGCAGTTTGCCTGCTTGCCGGCATGGATGGAGTGTAGCGGTGCGGCGCGGTGCCTGGCAAGCATTTTTTCTAGCCCGGTAGAACGGTAGAACGGGGCTGAAAGCACTCTGTCGCGCAATGCGGCAACCAGGGCCATGTCCACCGGCAACCACGGCGTTGGGGCAAGCGAGCGCCACCGTCACACGCTCTTTCGCCAGCGGCGCGTGTCGCTTTCGCGGATCAGGCGCTGGCGGCTGGCGGCAGTCTGGTCGTAGAGCGTCAGGAAGAGTTCGATGTGTGTGTCGTTGAGTTCCTGGCCGCGACGCCGCAGCACCGTGGCCGCCGTCGCAAAGGCCTGGCGGAGATCTTGCCGCTCCGATAGCTGACCGTTCTTGACCAGACAGAACGAGGGCACGACCAGCGGCAACAATCCGCCGGAGGGGAGCAGGTTGCAAAAAGCGCCGACGACTGTGCCGCTGTTGAGCAGCGTTCCCAGGCCGATCTTGGTGTGATCGCCCAGAAAGACGCCGACCTTCGTCAAGCCGGTCGCCAGGCGTTCATTGCCGATGACGACGCGAATCTGGCCGTAATCGTTGCGGAGATCGCTGGTCTGCGTGCCGGCGCCGAGGTTGACCCATGCGCCCACGTAGGAATGGCCCAGGAAGCCGTCGTGATACTTGTTGGAGAAGCCCTGCACGATGCTGGCCTCGACCTCGCCGCCGATGCGGCAGCCGGGGCCGATGGTTCCGCCGCGAAGCTTGGCGCCAACGATCCAGCTGTCCGGGCCGATGTAGCATGGGCCTGCCAGGCTACTGAACGACTGGATCACGGCGCCGCGATCGATGATGACCGGACCGGGGCGCGTATCCACGGTCACGAAGGGCTCGATGGTGGTCTCCGGGTGTGCCAGGAATTGCTCGGCGGGACCAAGCACGGCCAGGGACGCAGTCTTTGACCAGTCGCGCTGCCAGCCCTGAAACAGCTCGGCATCGCGGGAGAGTTCCGCGCCGTTGCGCTCGACCAGGTCCCAGGGATAGCGAATCATCGCTCCGCCGGCCTGGCTGCTCGGCAGAGTTTCCGTCCAGCTCTCGGCCAGGTCCGCCAACGGCAGGTCGGCCAGCTGGTCGAGCACTTCTGCGGCAAGCGCTGGCCGAGGCAAGATGACGTACGCCAGCTCGTCGTCCACCAAACCGACGCGCGGCGTTTGCCAGTCCGCGACCGACGTCGCGCCCGGAAGCCAGCGGGCGTTGACAAGGATCACCGGCCCTCGATTGAGCCAGCCGAGGTCGTTGACGACCAAACCGGGGTGGTCGCGGCGGCACAGGCCGGCCAGCTCCGGGCGCACCAGGACGCCGAGTTCATCGACCGGCAGTGTCCGGCGTTGCCGGTCCAGCAACGACGAGGCGCCGCACCACAGGTCGAAGGCAGCCCGTGTCAGCGTCAGCGGTTCGAGCAGAGCGACGCCGCGATCCTCGACAATACATGCTCTCATGTTCACTCCACGGTCACGCTCTTCGCCAGGTTGCGCGGCTTGTCGATGTCGCAGCCGCGTAACAGGGCGATTTCGTAGGCGAGTAGCTGCAACGGGACGACGGCCACCAGTGGCTGCCAGTGCTCCGCGACACGCGGGATCAGGATCACGTCGTCCGCCCGACCGGCGATGCGCTCGTCCTCCGGGCAAGCGACGGCAATGACCGGTCCGCCCCGTGCCTTGACCTCCTCCAGATTGCTCATCGTCTTGTCGTAGCTGGGACACTGCGGCACCAGAAACACAGAGGGCGTGTCCTCATCGACCAGGGCGATGGGCCCGTGCTTCATCTCGGCGGCCGGATAGCCTTCGGCGTGGATGTAGCTGATCTCTTTCAGCTTGAGCGCTCCTTCGAGGGCCACCGGAAACAGGTATTGCCGGCCCATGTAGAGAACGTTGGACACGTGGTGATACTTGCGAGCGATACGCTTGACCTCGTCGTGGCAGTCCAGAGTCTGTCGCACAAGATCGGGCATCTGCTGCAGTTCGTCGAGAATGCGCGTGCCCGCCGACGCCGACAGGTTTCGCAACCGCCCAAGATGCAGCGCCAAGAGGGTGAGCACGGTGACCTGGGCGGTGAAAGCCTTGGTGCTGGCCACGCCGACCTCGGGACCCGCGTGGAGATAGATGGTACAGTCCGCCTCGCGGGCAATGCTGCTGCCGACCACATTGCACAGCGCCAGCGTGGGCAGTCCCTTGCGCTTCGATTCGCGCAGGGCAGCCAGCGTGTCGGCCGTCTCGCCCGACTGCGAGATCGCCAGCACGATCGATTTCCGATCCAGTGGCGGATTGCGATAGCGAAACTCGCTGGCATACTCGACCTCGACCGGCAATCGGGCCAGGCTCTCGATGAGATACTCGCCGATCAGCGCGGCATGATAGCTCGTGCCGCAGGCTGTCATGATGACGCGATCGATCTGGTTGAGCTTCTGTGGATCGAGGCTCAGGTTGCCGAAGTGGGCCGTGCTATCGACCTCATCGAGCCGGCCGGCCATGGCCCGGTCGATCACCTCCGGCTGTTCGCAAATCTCCTTGAGCATGAAGTGCTCGTACTCACCACGACTGGCATCTTCCATGTCCCAGTTCAGGCGATGCACGACCGGTTCGGCTGGCGCGAGTTCCACGCTCAACACGTTCCCGCTGTTCGGCGTGAGGACGCATAGCTGGCGGTCCAGCAGATAAACCACGTCCTCCGTGTAGCCGCGCAGGGCGCTGGCATCGGAAGACAGGTAATTCTCGTTGCTGCCGAGGCCGACGACCAGCGGACTTCCCAGGCGTGCGCCGACCAGCACGCCGGGGAAACGCGGGCTGATCATTGCCAGCCCGTACGTGCCCCGTAATCTGCTGACGGCCCTGCGGACCGCCTCGACGGGATCGCCGTCGAGATACTTGGCGATCAGGTGGGCAATGACCTCGGAATCGGTCTGGCTGCGAAAGGTGAAGCCGTCCGCCTGAAGCTGGCTGCGCAGCTCGGCATGGTTTTCGATGACGCCGTTGTGGACGACGGCGACCTCGCCGTCGCCCCCCAGGTGTGGGTGGGCGTTGGCCAGCGTCGCCTCCCCGTGCGTGGCCCAGCGTGTATGGCTGATCCCCGAGGTCCCCGGCGCCGGCTGTCGCTGCAAGACGTCGGCCAGATCGGCAATCTTGCCCACGCTCTTGCGAAGGCACAATCCCGAACCGGTCACGGTCGCCAGCCCGGCGCTGTCGTAGCCCCGATATTCAAGCCGCTTCAGGCCATCCCGGAGGATGGGCTCCGCCTCCCGGTAGCCGGTGTAACCCACAATGCCGCACATGGACGATCCTCTCAGCCGATAAAACCAGAGCGCGCAGGCCACAGCGCTCAGGCCAGAGCGCACGGGGAGCCTCCGCAAGTGGTATCGATGGGAAAGGAGTCGGGCCGATACCTCTATTCCGGACCTTCAATTATAGGTTGCGATTGCCGGCGTGGTCGCAAGAATGAAAAAGAACATGACGCGGCCAGACCGCGCCATGTTCTCGAGGCCGTCCTGGGAAGTGTCGACTTACGCCGCGTTCATGCTTGCCAAAAGCTTGGCGACTTCCTTTTCCTGGCTCTGCACGCTGCCCTGAAGTTGCCGGATCTGCCGTTGCAGCGTGTCGATCTCGGTTTCCTGGGTGACGATTTTCTCCAAGAATTTCTTGTAGGGCTCCGACGTTTGCGGGATGATCTTCAAGTTCTCGCGCAGCCGCGATTGGTCGGTGCTCAGGGCGGTGAGTTGCTTGTCGGCTTCCTTGAGCTTGTGCTGGTTGTCGCGCAGCTTGCCGGACAGGTCGATGTAGCGATTCAGCGCCGCCTTCACGTCGCCGCTGGCAATCGGGCTGGCGAGATATTCCTGCAAGGTGAGCTCCCGAGTGTCCTTGACACTCTGCGCCTTGCTGGCAAGAATCTTCTCCTCGACGACCTGCCGATCGGCAGTCTTGCCGGCTTTCGCCTCGAGCGTGAAGCGGAACACGTCCGGGCCGCGCTTGGCGATGCCGTCCTGGCCGAGCAGCGCCCACTCCGGCCGGACCACGTGATCGACGACGAACTTCCGCTCCTGGTCGGACAGGTTCTGCACATAGTAGGCCGTCGTCTCGCGGACTTTCATGCGCGGATAAAGGTTGCCCTTGACGATCTTCAGCTCGGTCAGCTTCGGCTCGTCCGTCTGCACGACCTGCTTGACCTCGATGCCCAGGCCGACCGCGTAGAAGGGCTTGGCATCCTTGGGATTCGTGAGCACCACCTGATCGACGCGGGCCTGTTCCTCGACGACTTCGAGCTTTGCGGTTTGCCCGGCAGCGATCTTGACTTCGAAGCGATAGATGTCGCGCGTCTTCTCCGCCGGCTTCATCGGATTGATCAGCTTCCACTGCGGCCGGATCGGATGCTCGACGATGAGCGTGCGCTCGATGCCCGACCGGTTCTTGGCGATGTAGGTCCTGGTCTCGCGCAGCTTGTAGCGGGCAGCCAGGCTGTTGCCGCCGATCTTGAAATTCATGTCCGGGCTGGGGCTCGACTTCACCTCTGTCTTGACCTCGGTCCCCTGGTCGAGCGCATAGCTAAGCAGACGCTCCTCGTTCGGCTGCAAGTCGAGGATGCGGGTGTCGCCGGCGTAAGAGCCGTCTTCGTAGACGGTGATTGGCCCCTGCGTCAACGGCTGGCCGGCGGTGTTCTTGAGCCGCAGGCCAAGCAGGGGGTACTTCGCCTGCACACTTTCGTTGTAGATGGAGACTTTGTGTCCCTCGATGGTCTGGTCGAGGATGGGCAGCATGGCTGACTTCTGCCGGGCCAGGCTGATCTGCTGATCGAGGACATAGCGGTAGTAATCACCGACTTCCTCCGCCGAGGCGACGGAGGCGATGCCTTCCTTGAAGTTGAGGCCGGCGATGGCGGCGCCGCGCTTCTTGGCGTCTTCCTTGACCTCGCGCTGCTGCAGGCGGCGCTGTTGCAGTTCCTCGTAGGAGAGCTTGTTGTTCTGAAGGTAGCGTGAATTATCGAAATTGAAGGCTTCATTGTTTTGGTAGCGGTTGCCGAACTGACCGAACTGCCCGCCGCCCTGGCCGAAGCCGCCCATGTTCATGGCGCCGAAGCCGCCCATGTTGTTGAGTCCGCCGCCCATGAAGCTGTTCATCGGCATGTAAGGGTTGTAGCTGAAGCCACCCATGTTTCCGAAGTTGGGGTTCATGAGCATCTGTTGCGGGGTCTCGCCTCCCGGCAGCTTTTTCGGTGCAGCCACAACGTCGCCTCCCTTCTGCTGGACCGGCTCCTGGCCGGCCTTGGCATCACTGGGATTGATCGAGCCGCCATACACCGGCGGCCGCAGCGATGCATACAAATCCGGATCGACGGTCGGCCTCGGGATATACAGCGGTTCGTACAGGTTCATCTTGAAGGAGATGGGTCGGCCGGAGACTAGCACCATGCGGACGTTGTTCCAGTCGTCATCGGACGGATTCTCGACGAGCGCCCAGCCCTGCATGTACACCTTGCGGTCCTTCTCCATGCGCAGCCGATAGGTCGTCTTCCAGATGGGCCGATCGACGACGTAGCCGACCTTGACCGATCGCTTGCCGGCTCCGTTGAAGCCGAGGCTCACGGTCTTCTTCTGCACGTCGTGCGAGGCGGCCAGCACCTGCAAGGCCCGCTGAAATTCGCGGTCCAGCGTCTGATTCAGAAAGCGCACGCCCAGCACTTCCTCCATGCGAATGCTCTGCAGACCCTTGCCGGCGCTGGTGATGTTCAGCAGTTCCGCCTCGAACACCTGGTCCTTGACCTGCTTGCGGTGCGACTCCATGCCGACGATGGTGCCGGTAACCTTGCTGAACGGCGGGGCCTTGTCGCGAAGCGTGATCTCGATCTTCTCGCCGCGAGCCTGGTTGAGGATCTGCCCGAAGGTGGGATTGCCGGTGAGGTCGAGGGCGAAGCTGCGTAGCGTCTTGTCGATGGGGTCCTGGCTATCGTAGCTGACAGTGCTGACCTTGCCGCCGCCGAGGTCCTGGAGGACGAGGCTCTTGAGGAGATCGTTGATGTCGCCGACCGGGAAAGTGAGCTCGACGCGGGCGTTGCCGTCCACCTCGCCCTCGCGCTGGAAGTAGCCGACGCCGCTGTTGAAGAGGACGACTTGCTTGATCGGCAGCGGCCCCTCCGCCGGCTTGCCGTTGACCGGCGCCTGGCCTTGCTGGCCGGATGAATGCGTGCCCCAGAGAATTCCGGCCGCCAGCAAGACGGCGGCCGTCACGGTTGCCAGGACGGTTCTTCGACGCGTGGACGTCATGGATCGACCCTCCAAAGATGGACCAGATAGTACTGCCACTGAGTGTAGCGGATGGCCTTCTCTGGAACGATGGGAAAGCGGAGGGCTTGCGCGAAATGTGCAAGGGATGCGATCAGCGGCGAGCCGACAGGCAACCGGACGCCGCAAGGGACAGGTCGCCTGTCGGCTCCACCGTGGGGCGGAATGTTCTGTCACAGCATGGCAACGTCGCCGTATTGACTGTGAAGGCGCCGCTGGTGGCAGCTTCGGCGACGATACAAACCGTTCACTCTAATGGAGACTCCCATGAATCTCTCGACTCTATTGGCCCGCATGTTTCAATCCAGCCCGCGTCCCGCCGTCGCGCAGCGACGTCGAGTACGGCTCGAGATGGAAGGACTCGAAGAACGCCGCGTCCTGTCAAATACGCAGATGGCGCCGGCAATGCCGCAACTCGCCCAGGCGCAGCAGCCCCAGCAGCCACAGCAGGTACAGCAGTACAAGCCAGGCCATTACTTGTACTATGTCACGCACTACAAGACCTGGGCAGGCCAGCAGTTTTGCAAGCAAACCGAGATCTACACAAACAAGCAGCAGGCCAACAAACGCGCCCAGTACTGGCAAAACCGCGGGTATTGCACACGAACCAGCCAGATCTGGGTCAAGCCGTCCTCGACGCCCGTCCTCGGACCAACCATCAAGGTGTAACGCAACGAGCTTGGCGGAGCCGCTAGGCGACCAGGAGGACCGGTCGCCTGGCCCCCGCCAAACAATGGACGCCTCTTCTTCCAGGTCTTAAATTGCCCCCATGATCTCGATCGACGAAGCCTATGTCGATTCGGCGGCGCCGAATGCGGAGGCCATCAAGAATGGCCGTGGCCTCGTGCTGAAAAGCAAGTTCAGCAGGTTCCACGTCTCCGAGGATGAATCCATCTTGTTCGGCGAATGCCAAGGCAGCGGCAAGGAGCCGTACCGCTGCTCGTGCGATTTCATCCAGCCCGACAAGCCGACGCACCGCTGCAACTGCCCAAGCCGGCAGTTCCCGTGCAAGCACTGCCTGGGCCTCATGTACGCCTACGCCCAGGGCAAGAAGTTCACCACGGCCGACGTACCGGCGGACGTACAGGCCAAGCGTGACAAGGCGCAGGCGCGCGTCGAGAAGAAGCAGGTCGCGGTTGACAGGCCCCGTCAAGTCAACAAGTCCGCTCTCGCCAAGAAAATCAAGGCCCAGCTCGATGGCATCGACGTGCTGGAGCGGCTGACGCATGATCTCGTCCGGCTCGGCATCGGCAACATGAACGCCAAGCTGGCCCGCGAGATGGAGGAGCAGGCCAGGCAACTCGGCAACGCCTACCTGCCCGGCGCCCAGGCCGCCTTGCACAACTACACCAAGCTCTTCAGCGGCGACGACGGCAAGTTCGCCGACAAGTCCGCGCAGCGCGAGCGCATCTACAGCGAGGCCCTCGACCAGCTCAGCCGCCTGCACTCCCTGGTCAAGAGAGGAAGGGCCTATTTGCGAAAGCGGCTCGACGACCCTGAACTCAAGCCGGAGACGGACTCCGGCATCGCCGCCTGGCTGGGGCATGCCTGGCAATTGCGCGAGCTGAAGGACTGCGGCCTAGTGGAGACCGATGCCGAGCTGGTGCAGCTCGCCTTCAACACACACGACGACATCGCCCGGCAGGAGTACGTCGATACCGGTGTGTGGATGACGCTGGGCAATGGCCGGATTCGCCTCACGCAGAATTACCGCCCCTACAAGGCGGCCAGGTTCATTAAGAGCGACGACAGCTTCTTCCATGTCGCCCAGGTGAAGGAGCTGTGCGTGTACCCCGGGGATATCAACCCGCGCGTGCGCTGGGAAGGGATGTTGCCCCGGCCACTCGAGGCGCGCGACCTGGAGCGGATCCGGCACCACGGCCGACCGGACTTTGCCGCCGTAGTCAAGGAAGTCAAGACGCACCTGAAGGAGCCGCTGGCCGACAAGCAACCGATCCACGCGCTCCATTTCAAGAGGCTAGCTCGCAGCGGCGACACGCTCGTCGCCGAGGACGCCGCCGGCGAGCGTCTGGCGCTGACCGACGCCGGCATGACCGACGAGCCGCCGAGCTGCCACTTGCTTTCGCTCTTGCCGGGAGATGCCCTCGAGAACAACACGCTGATCGCTCGCTTTCGCCATGACCGCGACACTCGCAAGCTGCGCATCAAGCCGTTGAGCATCGTCACGCGCGCGGCGCTTGTGCGACTCACGCTGTAAACGTAACCAAAGACAAAGCTGATGCGCTGGAGCATAGTCCGCTTGATCTGGCTGCGGGAGTTGCGTGATCAGTTGCGCGATCGCCGGACTTTGTTCATGATCGTCGTGCTGCCGCTCTTGCTCTACCCGGTGCTCGGCTATGCGGTGCTGCAGTTTGCCCTGAGTTTTCGCGAACGGCCCAGCATCGTCGGCTTTGTCCGTGGTCCGGGGCTGACGACCGATTTTCCGGAACGGCATCCGTCCGGCGCCGGCCGCAGCCCGACGGCGGCACTCGGCTGGCTTGCGGCGACGCCCTGGTCTGGCATCGAACAGGCTGTCGTGCTGCCGGCATTCACCGCCGCCGCCGAGCGCTTCCTCGATTTTCCCCAGGTGATCCAGGGCGGCACGTTCGTCGCCGGCGATCCTGGACAGTTGAAGATTGTTTTTGTCGATGCAAAGCAACTGTCGCCGGCAGACGAACCGGTCGACCTGCTGGTGTCGGCTTCGGCGGACTTTTTTGCATCGCTCACCAGGCCAGGCCCGGCCCTGCCATTTGTCGAGATCACTTCGCCGCGCGACGATGATCGAGGCCGGCAAGCCTACGCCCGGCTGTTGCCGCTGCTGGAAAACTGGAAGAGCGATCTCAAAAAAGTGCGGCTCGCCCGCAAGGGCTTGCCCAACGAGCTTGACGCTCCGTTCGACGTGCGCCTGCCCGGCGCCTCGCCCGACCGGCCGGAACGCCTGCTCGTCCTGCTCATCCGCGTGTTCCCGTTCATGCTCGTGATGTGGTCGCTGGCCGGAGCACTGTACCCGGCCGTCGATCTCTGTGCCGGCGAGAAGGAACGCGGCACCATGGAAACACTGCTCATCAGCCCCGCCGGCCGCGAGGAGATCGTCCTCGGCAAGTTTCTCACCATCTGGCTGTTCAGCTTTGCGACCTCGCTCATGAACCTGGCCAGCTTGGGCTTCACCACCTGGCAATTTGGCTCGCGCTTCCTGCAAGGCGGCGTGTCACTTGGGGCGCTGTTCTGGTGTGTCTTGCTGGCGCTGCCGTTGTCGGCGTTCTTCAGCGCCGTCAGCCTGGCCATCGGCGCCTATGCGCGCAGCTCGAAAGAGGGGCAGTACTACCTGATGCCGCTATTCATCGTCACCATGCCGCTCATCTTCTTGACGCTGGCGCCCGGCGTGGAGCTGAGCCCCTTCTATAGCCTGGTCCCCGTCACCGGCGTGGCGTTGCTGATGCAGCGGCTCATGATGGCGCCGACGCTCGATCAGGTGCCCTGGCTGTATTTCATCCCGGTGCTGGCGCCGATCGCGCTGTACAGCTGGGTGTCGTTGCGCTGGGCAATCTTTCAGTTTCAGCGCGAGGAGGTGCTGTTTCGCGAGGCAGAACGGCTGGATATTCGCCTGTGGCTGCGGCGGCTGTTTCGCGACAAGGAGGCGTTGCCGACGGCCGGGCAAGCGTTTTTTTGCTTCGCCGTCATCATGGGGCTGCGCTGGTTGGGCCAGGGCCTGGGGTCGCGTGTGCCGGTGCTGGCGCACACGGCGGTCAGCCTGCTGGCCTTCGTGGCCGCCCCGGCCTTGCTGATGGCGGTCATGCTGAACACGCAGCCGGCGCAGGCGCTGCGCCTGCGCTGGCATCAGGGCCGGGAGATGAGCGTCGCGGCCGTGCTGGCGCTGCTCTTTCTGCCGCCACTGGCCTGGTTGACAAACACGGTCCTGCAGAGCTATCCAAATCTGCCGCGCTTGCTGGAGGATCGGCAACCGCTGATTCACGAGCTGCGCAATCTCGGCAACCTGCCGCGCGGCGAGCAGCCGTCGATGATCGCCTACCTGCTGGTCTTCGGCTTGCTGGGCTCGATATGCGAGGAGTTGGCGTGTCGCGGTTTCATCCTGAGCGGCCTGCTGCGCGCCATGCGGCCGCGCAACGCCATCTTGCTGTGCGCCTTCCTGTTCGCCCTCTACCACATGAACGTCTTTCAGTTCCTGCCGGCGTTCTTCCTGGGCGTGGTGCTGGGGTTGCTCACCGTCCGCGGCAAGAGCCTGCTGCCGCCCATCGTCTTTCACGTGCTGCACAACGGCGCGTTGATCGTCAGTCTGTACACAGTGCAAACCGGCGTGCCCGCCTGGCTCGCCGGCATCTGGCCGTTCGTGATCTCCGCCTGCATGTTCCTGGGTCTCGCTCTCCTGTGGCGTCTGTACCGGGCACCATATCGGACGGCAGCGTGAGGGCGAGTTTCGCTCAGGCCGAAAGCTCGCTGAACGGAGGAGGGTACTCGACGCGACCCGCGACTCCGTCCAGCGCCCCCGGCGTCAACTCCAGCGCCATGAAAGCTTCCCCCGCGTAAATGGACTGCAATCGCGCCGTCATCGCCGCCGAGAATCCGAATCGGGAATAGAAGTGCGGATCCCCCAGGACCATGACGATCCGCTGGCCATCGGCGCGGCAACGGTCCAGTCCCGTGCGGACCAGTTCCGACCCGATGCCACGCTTCTGGAATTCAGGCAGCACCGCTATCGGCGCCAGCGCCAGGGCAGCCACGGTCTTGTCGACGCCAACAATCGGCAGGTCACTGAAAAAGATGTGGCCGACGATCTGGCCAGCGAACTCCGCAACGAGCGACAGCCTGGTGAATGCACCCGCGCGCAAGGCATCAACCAGCCGCGCCTCGTCATCGCGCCCGAATGCAAGCTGATTGACTTCACCAATGGCAGCGAAGTCAGCCACCGTCTCGGGACGAATCGTGAGCTTTTGCATCGGTGAGGCCAGCGGTCGCAGCGACACGCGTGCGGAAGTCATGGCACGGCGGACAGGCCGACTCCTGTCAGTTCCCCTGTCGCCATGGTGCCATCCGTGACGCGAAAGATACCGGGAAAGCGCTCTACCCATGGTTCGTTGGCGATGGGGACGTATTGCCGCGAGTTGGCCTCGATGGCGGCCACGCCGGGGACATGCGCGGCGAGGCCCGCCGAATGGATGAGCGAGGCGCCCGGGCACGTCAAGTCTTGCACGCACAGGAACATGCCGAACTTCTGCGCCGCCGCCGCCAGCAGCAACGATTGACTCTGCCCCTTGCACGCCTTGAGCGCGGCCCCGGTATAGCCCATCGCGCGCGCCAGCAGCAAGCTCTCCAGGTCGATCAGCGCCTCGTCGATGACCACGGGCCGCAGCCTGGAAGCCTCGTGCATGACGTTGGTCCGGTCTGCCTTGAGGTCGCGGCGCGTCGGCTGCTCGATGTACTGGATTCGCTCGAAGCCGGCCGGCGTCTGCGCTTGTACTTGCCGCAAGAACTCGATGAGGTAGCCGACGTTGCCGCACTTCTCGTTGAAATCGAGGGAGTAGTGCCAGGTCGTCACTCCGCGCTGGTCCTGGCCACGCTCGGCCACGCGATTCACGCGCACGACACGCTCCACGTCCCAGGCGAGGTCGTCGCCGTTGAGCTTGATCTTGATATGCGTCAGGCCGTTGAAAGGAATCCACTCCTCGAGCGTCTCCGGCAAGCCGTCGGCGACCGGCTTGACGACATCCGCATGCTCCAGCGGGTCGAGTGCGCCGACCAGATGATAGAGCGGCATGCGCCGCTGCGGCGCTCTCCGGACATAACGGTCGAGGCTTTCCCCCTTGAATTCCGCTCCGAAATAGTGCTCCAGGTCGTGGTTCATGAACTCGGGGCTGTAGGTGTGGTAGCAGTTGAGGCCGTGAACCTTGCCGCAGGCATCGTGCAGTGCGGCGTCGAACGGACTGGCGCAAACCAGGGTCGCCAGCACTGGAATCTTCTCCGGAAGGGCAAGCGCCACATCGACGGCCGCCGCAGCCTTGATGTATTCAGGCTCCAGCGACCAAGTCAGGTCGATGGGATGGCCCAAGTCCTTGCAGCTGGCGGTCAACTTCGCGATGCGCTCCGACAGCGCGCGCATGGCGGCCAGAGTCTGATCGTATGTCAACGTCCGCGAGGGAAAGGCCCAGACGTTGGACAGCGGCATCGAGCCAAAGCCGGCCGACGACTTGCCGCCGCGCGTCGTGACCCGGCAGGTGACGTTCAAGAGCGTGACGCGATCCAGTGCCGTCCCGCCAAACTTGATCGGTGTGCGATAGCGGAAATCCTCGTAGGAGAACGAGACGTCATCGATACGGATGTCGCTGGGTTTCATTGCTGCTTTGCTAGCGTTCCCGGGACCGGCGGGCAAGGCGAATTACGTAGAACAAGCGGCGCGCTTGTCCGCCTATTCGCGTCGTCCGCAGCGCGATCGATCAAAACGAATTTCGCAGGGCGGAAGCTTGTCCGTATTTTTTTTGCGAGCTGTGGAGATTGGCCTTGACGGTCACATTCCATATTTATAACTTATCGATGTTATGATATTCAGACATTTGAATTAGTTGAAAAAAAGGGAAGGTCGGAGGCCATGCCGCACCGTGCCTTGGTCGCCAAGGGAATCGCGGAGTTCCTGGGAGTGCTTTCGCACCCGCACCGGATCCGCATTGTTGAAGAGTTGCGCGATGCCGAGCGCGACGTGAACTCGCTGCAGCAAGCACTGGGCATCAGCCATTCCGGGGTGTCACAGCATCTGATGCTGTTGCGCGCGAACCGGCTTGTCTCGGAGCGGCGGCAGGGGCGCCAGGTTTTTTACCAGCTGCGCCAGCCGGAAATTGCTTGCTGGTTGATGGAGGCAACCCGGTTCCTCGAGCACGAAACTGAGGCGGCACAAGAACTTCGCAAAGCCATCGGAAAGACCCGCAAGGTCTGGGCGACTCATTGAGCGGTCTCGTTCAAAGCAACATTACGGAAGAACTGATCACGACGCCCAGCTGTGTGGCAGTTGTGTTGTCTGGCAGCGTTGCCCTGGCCTCGAAACCGATTTCTCATTACGAAAGGGATACGAATGAAGAGCCAGTTGAAGGTCGGCATCTTGATGGGCAGCGATTCCGACCAGGAGACGATGAACCAGGCCGCTGATGCCCTGACTGAGTTTGGCATTGGCTGTGAGATGCACGTCTTGTCGGCTCATCGGACGCCTGACGATACAGCAGAGTACGCCCGCTCTGCCGAGCGACGCGGACTGGGGGTGATCATCGCTGGGGCGGGCGGCGCGGCCCACCTGCCGGGCGTTGTCGCGGCGCACACGACACTGCCGGTCATCGGTGTGCCGATCGTGAGCAAGGCGCTGCAAGGCCTGGATGCGCTCTACTCCATTGTGCAGATGCCGCCCGGCGTGCCTGTTGCCACGGTGGGCATTGGCGCCGGTCGCAATGCCGGCCTCCTGGCCGTGCAGATCCTGGCCACGAGCGCCCCGGAGCTGCGCCAGCGCTTCGCCGAATTCAAGAAACGGCTGGCAGATGAATCGCGGGCCAAGAACGAACGGCTGCGTGCCGCAAAGTAGCCCGTGCCATGGATTTCATGAACGCCGGCCTGTGGTCGGCAAGCGAAGGGAGTTGGCTTCTCCATGTTCAGACGGATTCTCGTCGCCAATCGCGGAGAGATTGCACTGCGCGTCATTCGTGCCTGCCGCGACCTCGATATCGAGGTCGTGGCCGTCTTCAGCGAGGCCGACCGCGACGCGCCTTATCTCAAACTGGCGGACCAGGCCATCTGCATCGGGCCGGCCGCTGCGGCCGGAAGCTATCTCAACATCCCACGCATCATCAGCGCCGCCGAGGTTGCCAACGTGGATGCCATCCACCCCGGCTTTGGCTTTCTTTCAGAGAATGCTCACTTCGCCGAGGTGTGTCGGACGTGCAATATCGAGTTCATCGGGCCTCCGGAGGAGGCGATGCGACGACTGGGCTACAAGAGTGAGGCGCGCAAGCTCGCTCTGGAGGCCAAGGTTCCGGTTGTTCCCGGCAGTGAGGGCTTGATTACCAGTGAAGAGGAGGCAGTGCGACTGGCACGCGGGATGGGCTACCCGGTGCTCATCAAGGCGGCAGCAGGAGGCGGCGGCAAGGGCATGCGCGTGGCCCATGATGAGGAAAGCCTGAAGACAGGCCTTGTGGCCGCCCAGCAGGAAGCTGAGAAGGCCTTCAAGGATGGCGGCGTCTACCTGGAAAAATACATCGAACGGCCGCGTCACGTCGAAGTCCAGCTGCTGGGCGACAAGCACGGCAACGTGGTCCACCTCTGGGAACGTGATTGTTCGCTTCAACGCCGCCACCAGAAACTGGTCGAGGAATCGCCTGCCCCGAACCTGCCGGATTCGGTACGCGAGGACATTTGCCTGTCAGCAGTGCGTCTTGCTCGCGCCGGCGGCTACTACAACGCTGGCACCTGCGAATTCCTGGTCGACCAGCAGCATCGATTCTATTTCATCGAAGTAAATGCCCGCATCCAGGTCGAACATCCGGTTACCGAGCTGATCACGGGCATCGACCTGGTACGCGAGCAAATTCGGGTTGCTGCCGGGGAGCCCTTGCGCTTTCGCCAGGAAGACATCCAGACGAACGGCGCGGCCATGGAGTGCCGCATCAACGCCGAAGATCCTGCTGCCGGCTTTCGCCCGTCGCCTGGCGTGATCACTCGCTGGCAGGCGCCGGGCGGACCAGGCGTACGCTTGGACACACATGTCGTGCCAGGCTACATGGTGCCGCCCAATTATGATTCCATGGTGGCCAAGCTGCTCGTCTATCAACCCACCCGGGCGGAGGCCATTGCCTGCATGCGCCGGGCCTTGGCCGAATTTGTGGTCGAGGGTATCAAGACCACCATCCCCATTCATCGCGAGATTTTCAATCACCCCAGCTTCGCGGAAGGTGCGGTGGACACCACATTCATCGAGCGGACCTGGCACAACGCCGCTTCCCAGCTTCCCTCGGGCGGAAACCAGCCTGCGGAGCGGAAAAAAGCAGATTTTGCAGCGTGACAATTCCTTGACCAATCCCCTTGCAAAGGAGCAACGATGGCAAACAGGGCGGTTCTGGAGACGAATCTTGGCGCCTATCCCGTTCGGCGCGGCAAGGTCCGTGACATTTACGACCTCGGGCAGGCGCTGCTCGTCGTCGCGAGCGACCGCATCAGCGCATTCGATTGGGTGCTGCCCAGCGGCATTCCGGACAAGGGCCGCGTGCTGACGCAGCTTAGCCTCTTCTGGTTCCACTCGCTGCACGTGCCCAATCACCTGCTCACGGATGACCTGGCCGACATGAACCTGCCGTTCGACGTGACCGGGCAGGGGCTCGAAGGCCGATGCATGCTGGTTCGAAAGGCGCGGGTGGCGCCGATCGAGTGCGTGGTTCGCGGCTACCTGGCAGGCTCCGGCTGGAAGGAATATCGGAAAAGCGGCACGGTTTGCGGGATTCCGTTGCCGGCCGGCCTGGTCGAGAATTCCAAGCTGCCCGAGCCGATCTTCACACCCTCGACCAAGGAAGAGCAGGGCCACGACATCAACATCACGTTTGCCGAGATGGCGAACCGGGTTGGCCAATCAACGGCAAACGAACTCAAGCGCCGCAGTCTCGAAGTGTACCAGCTGGGTGCCGACTACGCCGCCCAGCGTGGCATCATCATTGCAGACACGAAATTCGAGTGGGGCTGGTTTGACGATGAGCTGATCCTGATTGACGAGGTCCTCACGCCAGACAGTTCACGATTCTGGCCGGCCGACGCATACCAGCCGGGCCGCAGTCAGCCCTCATTCGACAAGCAGTTCGTACGCGACTGGCTGGAATCGACTGGCTGGGACAAGAACAGCACGCCTCCGCCCTTGCCGGATGACGTGGTTCAGCAGACGCGGGCCAAGTACATCGAGGCCTACGAAAATCTGACCGGAGGCGCTTTTCATTGGAGGTGATACCGCGGACGGATTCCGCTCATCAGCGTCGCTACGGACTCGCAGCCTCGGATCGCAGGCTGTGCCATTGTCCTATGGCATCGGCTCCACGCGCGAGCGGTAGCACCACAGGCCGAGAAGTCGGAAAAAGAAGGTCGCGAAGAAGAACCCGCTGAGCCACATGATGAACAGCAGGGCCAATCCGTAGCCGAAGTTGTCGTGCAGCGCTGCAATGGCGACGGTCGCCGTAACGGCGTGGCCCAGGACAGCCAGCGATGCAACGGTGGCTGCCGTGAGGATGCGCCAGCCCAGGCGGCGGACGAGTTCGGCCACGTGCTGCGGGGTCGCGTCGCGCAGCCGATCGGCCTGATGGACTGCCACCAGCGACAGCAGCCAGTAACCCACGCCCACGACGATCAGCTCGCCGGCGATCAGCCAGTCGATCCAGGCGAAGTCACCGGAATTGAACCAGAACAGCAGCGCCGCGCCAAGGAAGAGCGTTGGACCAGCCAGAAACGTGACGAGCCAGATCAGCAAGCTGCGAAGCAAGTCTTGCACATCCGGCCAGCGCACGAAGCCGACATCGCCGGCTGCCGCCGATGCCAGCACGCAGTGAAAAAAGCCACTGAGATAGCCGCCGACAACCAGCGGAATGAGCCCCCAGTACAGCCAGCGCCAGTCGCCTTGCAGGCTCATGTCGATGGCCACCGGGGCATGCACCACGGCGACCACCGACATGGCCGTGAAGGCAACCGCCAGAATCAGAATCAGGTGCCTGGCCTGGAACGGAAAGGCGAGACACTGAAACCAGCGCTTCTCGAGCGCCCTCATGCGGCGCTGTGTTGTCTTGCCGCGCCGACCCCTGCCGCGCAGCAAGTCGCGGAAGCGTCGGCGTGGTGTGTCTTCCGTCTCGACGGTCGTCGCGGGTTCCGCCGCATTGGCCGCGGGAGCTTCCACGGGCACGAGGCGGCGGCGCGCTTCCCATTCCTCGACACTGACGGGACCCGCCGCGCCGCGATGCAACGCTTGCAGCGAAGGGATGCCGACCATTTGCCCGCACACCGGGCACGCGGTGCGCATGCCGGCCAGCTCGTCGCGCGCTCGCAGGTGTTTCCCGCAACCGCAATAGAAGCGAATAGACATGTTCAGCGCTCGCCAGGAGAGCATCTCAAGGCGCTTGCAGGGTTTTCAGAAAAGCGATGACCTGGGCCTGCGCGGCCGGCGCCAGGGCGCTGAAGGCACGGGCGGAGGCAGCGCCTTGGCCGCCGTGAAGCTGGATCGCGTCTGGCAACGTGGCGGCCCGGCCGTCGTGCAGGTATGGCGCCGAATCGGCCACGCCCCACAGCGGCGGCGTCCGCCATTCATCCGCCAGCGGGCCTTGCACGGGGACTGCCGGCGGCGCCGTCGGACTCGTGCGCGCGATGACCTCGCCGTAGTAGAACCCGCCCCCCTCCAGATCCGGCCCCATGCGATGCAGCAGCAGATCGCTGTAGATGCCTTCAGCCGAGCCGAGGTCAGGCGTATGACAGTCCGCACAGCCGATCTTCATGAAGAGCGTGCGTCCCATCTCGGCCTCGTGACGCGCAGCCGAGTCCTCCGGCGCACGCTCCACCGGCTTGGGGAGCGAGGCGATGAACGTCGTCATGTCCCGGCATTGCTTGTCGGTCAGGTCCAGGCCAACCGGCTGGTAGTCGGGCCGTCCCAGCGGCCGCGGTTGCGGCTGGCCGGGATTGCCCAGGCCAAGCTCGTTGGCGCACGCTGCCTGGACGAAGGCCAGCAATGTCGGGCTCTGCGCCTTCCAGCCGAATCGTCCGATCCGGCCGTCGGCAAGTCGCAGCGCGCGTCCAACTGGTTTGCTTTCGCCGCCTGTCGGCGACAGGCCCCAGCGCAGGCGTTGCTTTCTCTCCTGGGCGATGATGTCGCGGTCGGTGATCTCGTCGATGAGGCGGGCGCCGAACAGCGCTGGCGTGTTGCGTTGCGAGACGCCGATGCCGGTCGGCAGCCGAAAATCGAAGCCGGCCCCGCGCATCCCGGATCGCGTCGTGAATGGCCGCAGCACAGGTTGAGCAATGTCCGGCAAGTCAGCGTGCACCTGCTTGAGCGATTCGGCGAAGCCATCGTTGGCCTGGGAGTGAACCACGCCGCTGCGCATCATCTCGCCAGGGCGAGTCGGCTGCAAGGTGAACATGGTGACGTTGTGCTCGAAGCCGCCGCTGCCGCCAAGACCGCCCTGCTCATGACAGGCGACGCACGAGACGGCATTGAAAACAGGCCCGAGCCCGTCGCCTCTGGGAGACAGCGGATCGTTCGGCGTCCATTCGTGGGTGAACAGCATCTTGCCGGCTGCCACTGCCGCGCCGTCAAGGTCGTGCGCCGGCACCTCCTGCCAGGTGAGCGCTCGCAGTCCCGCGGGAAGCAATGCCAGGAAGCCGACCAGGTAAATCCAGATGTGCCGAGCCCACTTCATGTTTGACTCCTTCCCTCGTCAGCCTCACGGCATTGTCAACCACTTTCGTAGCAATTGCAAGCATTTTCTTGCCGGGTTCAGGGTTGGCCCGCGACCGTCCTGCCCCCGCGGGACGTGTCCGTGCCGGATCATTTCGTTCGTCCGCTCGTGACAAGCTATTTGATACTGCTACAATCGAGCGTGCAGGCGAATGCTCAATTCTTGCGCGCTGGAGGCGGACATGCTTGGCATCCTCAAGACGAAGTTAGCGCAAGCGGCTGCGACAGGTTCTGTGCCGGCGACTGTGTTCCTCATCCTCGCCATCACGGCAGTCCCTGGTATCGCGCAGGGTGTCAACCCGATCGTCGTGGTGGACACCACGCACGGAAAGTTCAAGCTCGAGCTGTTTGCCGGCAAGGCGCCGGTCACGGTCCGGAACTTCCTGCGCTATGTTGATAACAAGTTTTACGATGGGCTCATCTTTCATCGCGTCATCGATAACTTCATGATCCAGGGCGGCGGCCATACCGCCGACATGAAGGAGAAGAAGGCGACGCACAAGCCGATCATCAACGAGGCCAGCAACGGCCTGTCCAATGCCCGCGGGACCATCGCCGTGGCCCGCATGGTCCAGCCCAACAGCGGCACGACGCAGTTCTTCATCAACGTCAAGGACAACGCCTATCTCGATCAGGCCCGGGCGGCCGACAAGCAGGGCTACGCCGTCTTCGGCAAGGTCATCGACGGCATGGACGTCGTGGACACGATCAAGAAGGTCCCGACCGGCAACCGCGGCGCCCTGCAGAATGTCCCGCTGGAGCCGGTGGTCATCCGCTCCATGCGCCGCGCCAGTGAGTTCGCGCTGGCCATTGCCGGCTCGCTGAGGGCGGGCAAGACCTTCACCATCACCGCACATCTGGAGTTTCCGGGCTCCGGCCAGGCCCTGACGCTGGAACTGCCGCCAGGCGTCGAACGCATCGAAGGGAAAGAAATGCAGCCGGTCGCGGTCGGCGACGGCCCCGGCCTGGTGCTGTGGAAGGCCCGCGCCCTGAAAGCCGGGTCTTACGACATCCGCGTTCGCTCCACTGCAGGCGCGGTGCAAAGCCGCACGATTCAGGTTCGGATGCCGTAGTGTATCCTTGTACGGCTGATCGAGACGTAAGTTCTCAAGATCGCTGGGCAACGTGGCGATCGATTGCGTTGCGCCTGCGAGTATTGCATAGCGCGGCCGAGCCGCAACTACGATCAGGAAGATGCGTAAGACAAGGCGACCACGGATTTCACGGATGGCCACGGATCAAGAAATCAAGAAGCCAGTCAATCGTCCGCTAGCCCTGTCTTCTTTATCCGTGCCATCCGTGAAATCCGTGGTTCGAATCGCCATGAAATCTTTGCACGCTGCAAAGAAATCACTCGAGGAGTAGTACACGCGCACAGTCATTGAGGCCCCCTTCACCCGCCAGAGTTGCAGGCAGCGTCTTACCACATCTGCGCGCGTTCCAGACCTTGTTGTGCGAGAAAGAGCGCGCCGCGAAGACGCAAAGGGCGCCAAGAAACATCGACTTGGATCTCTTGGCGCTCTTCGCGTCTTCGCGGTGCAAAGCAGGACCTCAATCCAGCGTGGGGAATTCCTGGCGCGCCGCGACAGAATCGAACGTTTGTAGTACGGATACCCGGATTGGAAAACTCTTTGTATTCTCTATCCGTGTGATCCGCTTGATCCGTAATTTGATTCTTTGAGCCGCTCTCACGCATACCAGTCGCGGCGGCTCAGCGGCATGCCGCTGTCGCAGTTGTCGGGCTTCACCACCAGAAGATGGTGCAGGTTGTAGACATTGGTGAGGAAGCCGAAGCGGGCGCCGGCGAAATACAGGCGAAAGGATGCGGCATGCTTCAATACCACTCGCTACTGGGTTGTAATCGGGGGTTGTCCACTTCCAGTGGCGGCATGCTTCAACGAGAGCCGAGACAGGCAGTCGGGGTTACGGCCTGTTCCGCGAATTCGCTGGAGAAGGCTAAAAACTTCGGATAGACTTACGGCATGACCTGCAAACGACAGATACAACGGTTGGCTTTGGCGCTGGCCCCGATTGTTTTTTTCGGGTTGTTTCTCCCGGATGTTGTGGGTAGCCAGGAAAGTCTCGTGACGTACTTGCCGCCGGTCACTGATGGCCTTGAGTTCGCGGTCATGATTTTCATGATTTTGTGGACCAGGGATTTTCTGGTTTATCGCCAGCGCGAAGAACGCGAACTGTTCGTCGCAACCCACAAACAGTCAACGTCTTAAAACATCTGCGCGCGTTCCAGACCTTGTTGTGCGAGAAAGAGCGCACCGCGAAGACGCAAAGGGCGCCAAGAAACATCGACTTGGATCTCTTGACGCTCTTCGCGTCTTCGCGGTGCAAAGCAGGACTTCAATCCAGCGTTGGGAATTCCTGGCGCGCTGCGACAAAATCGAACGTTTGTAAGTACGAATAGCACGGATTGGAAAACTCTTTGTATTCTCTATTCGTGTTATCCGTTTGATCCGTGGTTTGATTCTTTCAGCCGCTCCTACGCATACCAGTCGCGGCGGCTCAGCGGCATGCCGCTGTCGCAGTTGTCCGGCTTGACGACGAGGAGATGGTGCAGGTTGTAGACATTGGTGAGGAAACCGAAGCGGGCGCCGGCGAAATACAGGCGGAAGGTACGATAGGTCGCCTCGTCGGTGATGCGCACCAGCTCGTCGTGGTTGGCCTCGACGTTGGCCAGCCAGTGCTTGAGCGCGAGCGGATAGTGCTCGCGGATGCTCTCCACGTCGCGGACGTCGAAGCCCGCCTTCTCGGCGTCGCGGCACAGCAGGCTGACGGGGACCAGCTCGCCGTCCGGGAAGACATAGTGCTGACTGAATTCGCGGGCGGCCGGCATGCCGGCGTGGCCGAACAGCGTGATCTGCTGGATCATCAAGGCCCCGCCCGGCCTCAGCAGGTCGAAGCACTTCTTGAAGTAGCCCTCGAACTGGTCGGCCCCGAAGTGCTCGCCCACCTCCATCATCACGATCTTGTCGAACGGCTCGCGCTCGTCGAGCTCGCGATAGTCGCGGACCTCGATCTTGCAGCGCTCCTCGATGCCGGCCTGCCGGACCTTGATACGGGCCCACTCGGCCTGCTTGTTGCTCAGCGTCACGCCGTGCCCGATGGCGCCGTAGTTCTTGACGGCGTGGATGAGCGGGGCGCCCCAGCCGCAGCCGATATCGAGCAGTCGCTCGCCGGGCTTCAAGCGCAGCTTGCGGAACAGGTAATCGAGCTTGCGCGTCTGTGCAGTCTCCAGGTCCTCGTCGGGGTTGTCCCAGACGCCGCTGGTGTAGACGACGCGCGGCCCCAGGGCCTTCTCGAAGAACTCATTGGAAGTGTCGTAGTGGTAGAGAATGGCGGCGCGATCGCGTTCGATGGAATGCACTTGCCCGGACATCTGTGCCGCCTGCCGGCCAGTGCGTGGCCGTTCGACGCGCGGCAGGTTCCACAGCCGCCAGCCCAACCGCAGCCGCCGCCACAGCGATGAGCGTGTCTTGAGATCGGTGAGATGCCGGCAGAAGAAGCAGAAGGAAACCAGGTCCCCTTCCACGTTGAAATCGTCGTAGATGTAGGCCATGCCCGTGGTGAGCGGTCGCGGCGGCCAGAACATCTTGCGCAGCGACCCCGGATGATTGAGGATGAGCGTGAAGCTGGCCGGCTGCCCCGACGCGGGTTCCCAGGTGGTGCCGTCCCACATCCGCACCGCGAAGTCGCGCGGCTCGTAGCCGTCGGCCATCTCCTGAAACAGCCGAAGCTGCGCCTCGACCTGCGGATCCATCGTCTTCTGCGCGGTGGCCACGGTTACTCTCCTTGAACCGGGAGAAGGGTCAGTCCGTTTCAAGAGATTAGATTAGCGGGGATGCAAGGCGGGGCAAGCGGGGCGAGCGAATGGAGGACTCGCGTGATCATGTGCTGGCCCGAGAAGATGCCCGCCTGAAAGGATGCGCTGCCACCGCACCGAAACCTGAAGCAACCCCCGCATTTGCCGGATGAGCCCAAAATGTCTGGAAAAGGTTTCAGACACCTGCGGTTTTCCCCTCCTGCGGTTTTCCCCTCCTGCGGTTTTCCCCTCCTGCGGTTTTCCCCTCCGGTTTTCCCACTGTTCGATCACTTCCATCCACCGCTGAGCGAACGCCGCCACTGCAAGGCGTTGCATGCGCGCTGGGCCAGCGCCGTTGCCGCGCCGCGAAACTCATCATCGGCGTCCTGCCAGACTTGCTACCAATCCCGCACCGAAGATATGATAGAGTTGTTGCTGAACGACCTCGTGCTGCATCCAACCCCGCGATCGCGCATGTCGGATTCGACACCGGAACCTGTCAGGACGAATTGTCTTCCGGCGCGAATGCTCGAAGCATTCGCGCTCGGCATCCTATCAGTGGAAGAGCAGACGGCCGCCGCAGGGCACCTGGAGCAATGTCCCCGCTGCACGGAAGCCCTGCGCGGCAAGCAAAGCTGCGAGGCAGTTTCCACGACTGGTTTCCAGAGCGCCTGTCTCAGACCGCTTGCGGGCAATTCGGAGATGTCGGCGGTAGCGACGAGGCGCTGGGAGCCGTGGTCCGCGAGTGGCATGCCCGATGCGCTGGATGAGCAGGCCCGCCGCAGCTTCGAGTCGGCTTGGAGCGAGGGCGCACCGCAATCGATCGAGCAGTTTCTGCCCGCCGCCGACGATCCGCGTTATCTCGCCACCCTTGAAGAGTTGGTGCACATCGAGATCGAGTTTCAATGGAAGGCCTGGAGCACGGCGGAGGGCACGGACACCAGGATAGCGCCGGCACGCGTGGAAGACTATCTGCAGCGCTTCCCGGCCTTGCGGCGCGCGGATTGTACGCGCCGGCTCGCTGCACAAGAGTTTCGTATCCGCAAGCGTCATGGCACTCGACCAACTCCAGAAGAATATCAAGGGCGTTTCCCGGGCCTCGCGCCGGCAATTAGCGAGCTATCGACCGACCAGGACGCGGTTGCCCCAACCGAAAGAACCGCTGGCGAGCATCCGTTGACGGGTCGTGAGCTGCCCGGCAATCGCTACAGAATCGTCGGCGAGATTGCCCGTGGCGGTATGGGCGTGGTCCTGCGCGCACTGGACAGGGACTTTGACCGGATGCTGGCCGTCAAGATGCTGCTGACGCGGGCCTCGGGCTCAGCCGACTGTGAGCGGCGCTTTCTGGATGAAGCCGCCATCACCGGTCAATTGCAGCATCCGGGCATCCCGCCAGCGCACGACATTGGCCGACTCGCCGATGGCCGACCCTTTTTCAGCATGAAGCTGATCGAAGGTCGCACCCTGGCGGACCTTCTCAAGGAACGCGCGACGCCGGCTACGGAGCACATTCGCTTTCTCAAGGTCTTTGAGCAGGTCGCCCAGACACTGGCCTACGCCCATTCTCAGGGCATCATCCACCGCGACCTCAAGCCGCACAACATCATGGTCGGCGCTTTTGGCGAGGTGCAGGTCATGGACTGGGGGCTGGCCAAGCGCCTGCAGCGTGCCCCGGCGGACGACGAGGTTCCTGCCGATACCGGTCAGCCAGCCGAACACGCGGCGGCGACCGAAGATGGCGCCGAGTCGAACGACGATTCGCGCACGCAAATGGGCCAGGTACTTGGGACATTCGCCTACATGTCACCGGAGCAGGCGCGCGGCGATGTGCCGGCGCTCGACGAACGCTGCGACGTTTTTGGCCTCGGCGCCATTCTGTGCACGATTCTCAGCGGCCGGCCACCCTACCAGGGAAAGCAGATGGCGCTGCTGCTAGAACAGGCGCAGCAGGGCAAGCTGGCGGACGCGTACGCACGGCTAGAGGGGTGCGGCGCCGACAGCGAACTGGTGCAGCTGGCGAAATCCTGCTTGGCGTCTCGCAAGGAAGACCGACCGCGCGACGCCGGAGAAGTTGCTCGGGCCGTCGCCGGTTACCTGGCCTCGGTGCAAGACCGTTTGCAACAGGCACGGGTGGCGCGTGTCGAGGCGGAGGTCAAGGCGAGCGAGGAGCGTAAGCGTCGCCGGCTGGCTGTGGGCCTGGCTGCCGCGGTGGTCTTGCTCGTGGTCGGTTTCGGCCTGGCGGCGCTTTGGTACGCGGCAGACCAGGCGCGGCGCGATGCCGCCGCGACCGCACGTCGCGGTCATCTGGAACTGGAGGTGGCCAGCGCACTCGATGAAGCCGAGCGCCAGCGCAACGCTCTGCACCGGCGGCTGGCAACGAGCCGCGACGCCGCGCAGTTGAGCGATGGCGACGATTGGCGCGGCTTGCTGCAATCGGCCCGGGCAGCTTGGAAGCGAGCCGATCGACTGGCTGCCGGCGACCCGGACTTGATGTCGCTTGAACTGCGCGGCCGGGTGGCAGCTCTGGCGCGCGCCCTGGACGACGACGACAAGGATCGACAGCTTGCCTTCACGCTCGACAAGATTCGACTGGAATCGTCCGACCTGGTGGATGGCGTGATCAGCTTTAGCAAGGCCGCGCCAAAGGTGGCAAGCACATTTAACGAGGCCGGTTTCGACGTCGAACGTGAACCGGCAAAGTCCATCGCTGAACGTGTCCGCCGTTCACCGATTCGCTGGCCGCTCGTCGCCGGCCTGGACTACTGGGCGCTGGGCACGGGCGACGCCAGGTTGCGTGGTCGGCTGCTGGAAGCGGCGCGGGCGGCAGATTCCGACCCCTGGCGCAACCGCGTTCGCCAGGCCGATGAATGGGAGAACGCAGCAAGGCTCAAATCGTTGGCCCGAGAGGTGGACTGCGCGGGGCAATCGCCGCAATTGCTGGCGGCCGTCGCCCAGCGGCTGAGCGATCTGCGCGCGGCGGCGGACGCCGTGGCGTTGCTGCGGCGCGCGCTCATCTGCTATCCGCGCGATTTCTGGCTGCACTTCCAGCTTGGCATTGCCAGCCGCAACCGCGCCGAGCAGATCGGCGCCTTCCGTGCCGCCCTGGCCGTGCGCCCGGAGGCGGCCGTCGCCTATTACAACGTCGGCGTCCTGCTCCAGGCCGATCGCAAGCTGGACGAGGCCGTCGCGGCCTATCGCCGGGCCGTCGAGCTAGACCCGCACAGTCGCGGCGCTCACAACAACCTGGGCATGATCCTCAATGAGCAAGGCAAATCCGACGAGGCGATTCGTCATTTCCGCCAGGCAATCGCGCATGACGACAGCGTTGAGGGCCACATCAACCTGGGAGCGGCATTGCAGGCACGCAAGCGGCTGGACGAGGCCGTGGAACAGTATCGCCGCGCCGTCAAGCTCAGGCCGCACTATGTCGTGTCGCACAACAACCTGGGCGTCGCGTTGCGCGAGCAGAAACAATTCGCCGAGGCGGTCACCTGCCTGCGCAAGGCTGTCGAGCTGGACGGTAACTACGCCATCGGCTGGTGCAACCTCGGACACACCCTGCGGCAGCACGGTGAGTTCACCGAAGCGCTTGCGGCCCTGCGGCGCGGACACCAGCTCAACGTCAAGCACAAGGGCTGGGACCTCGTCTCGGCCCAGTGGGTGCGCGACGCCGAGCGCTCCATTGCCCTGGAGAAGAAACTGCCGGCCTTCCTGCGCGGCGACATCGCGCCCGCGGACGGGCGTGAACAACTACAACTGGGAGCCCTGTGCTTCGCCAAAAAGCAATATGCGGCGGCGGCGCGTTTCTACGCCGCGGCTTTTGCCGGCGCAGACAAGCTAAGCGCCTGGCCGAATGACCTGAAGGCGAGTCGACCGGACGCCGCCTGCGCCGCCGCACTGGCCGCTGCCGGCGCCGATACGACCGCGAAGCCACTCACTGACTCAGACCGCGCCGAACTTCGCGGGCAAGTACGAACCTGGCTGCAGGCCGCCGTTGCTGAGCGCGTGCGGACGCGCGACAAGGCCAGGGCCGAGCCCCTCGATGACCTGCGCCCCTGGCTGACCGACCCTGACCTGGCGAGCGTGCGCGACCCTGCGCTGCTCGCGAAGCTCCCGTCCGTGGAACGCCAGGCCTGGCAACACTTCTGGCTGGAGGTGGCAAAGCTCTGCCAGCATGCTGGGAATTGATGGCAAACAGTATCACGAAAGCAGCTCACCTTCCGCGTTCGCGATGATGCGATAGGCTTCGGCGACACTTTCGGCAGCGCGTAACTCGGCGACGAAGCCGTCGCGGAGCATCATCCGCGCCAGCCGGGCCAGCACGCCCAGGTGGGTCTTGTGGTCGCGGCAGCAGACGAGAAAGAAGATGTCGGTCAGGCAACCGTGGTCGCCGCCAAAGGGGATGGCGGAGCCGGTCCGGCCGAAGGCGATCACGGATTCGCCCAGCGCAGCGGGCAACGGCCGGCGCGGATGCGGGATGGCCACGCCGTTGGTTAGCGCCGTGCTGCCCATGTCCTCGCGCTGGCGGATGGCCGTGTGGATCGCCTCGGGATCGTAGACTTGCCAGGTCTGCTCGGCGAGATTGACCAGTTCCTTGAGGACCGAAGCGCGCGTGCCGGCGGGAAGCGGCACGGCCATGGTCGCCTCCGACAGCAGCGCACACACGAGCGGCTCGCCGGACGTGTCTTCCAGGGCAGTCAGTTGTTCATCCGTGTAGTCGTGCAGTTGCGTTTCGATCCAGTAGTTGATCTCGGTGCGCGCGAACCGCCATTCGCCGGAAATCTTCCTCCCCGGCAGATGGCCGCGGCTGGCCAGCTTGCTTACCTCGCGGGCGTCGCGCTGCAAGTAGTTGGCGACCTGCTCCAGATCCATCATTTCGCTGTCCACACTTGACCTCACAAGAAATCACAAATCGCAAGAACCAAGTCACAAACAAATCTCAAATCTCAACAACAATCAAATGGACTTTGGTTATTTCTTGTCCTCGTGCCTCAGCAATCCCGGCAGCTCGAAGCCGCCGTGCTTCAGAAGTTGCTGCTTGGCCTGCGTCTGCTGGCCCAGGCCATGCAGCTTGATGAAGCCGACGGCCGACTCGTGGTCGAACTGGTCCCCCGTCTCGTAGGTGGCCAGCTTCTTGCTGTAGAGGCTGAACTCGCTCTTCCGGCCAACGACCGTGGCCTTGCCCTTGAAGAGCTTCACCCGCACGAATCCCGTCACGTAGCGTTGGTTGCTCAGGACGAACTGAAACAGGTCCTGGTGGAACGGGTTGAACCACAGACCATTGTAAATTATATCCGCATATTCCTGCGAAACCAAGGTCTTGAAGCGCTGTGCTTGCTTGGACAGGCACAGAAACTCCAGCTCGCGATGCGCTTCGTGCAGGATCATGGCGGCCGGCGCCTCGTACACCTCGCGCGACTTGATGCCGACCAGGCGGTTCTCGACGTGGTCGATGCGGCCCACGCCGTGTTTGCCGCCTATATCGTTTAGTCGTTCGATGAGGGGCACGCCGTCCATGCGCTGGCCGTTGAGCGCCACCGGTCGGCCTTGCTCGAATTCAATCTCGACATAGGCCGGCTCGTTGGGCGCCTTGCACGGGTCCGTCGTCCACGCGTAGGCCTCTTCCGGCGGCTCATCCCAGGGGTCCTCGAGCACGCCCGCCTCGCAACTGCGGCCGAAAATGTTCAGGTCCACGCTGTACGGGCTTTCCTGCGTCGCCTCCACCTGGATGCCGTGCTTCTGGGCGAAGCGAATCTCCTCGTCGCGCGTCATCTTCCATTCGCGCACCGGGGCGATGATCTTGAGATGCGCCGCCAAGGTCTGGAAGGTGACATCGAAACGCACCTGGTCGTTGCCCTTGCCGGTGCAGCCGTGGGCGACGGCCGTGGCGTTGTGTTCCTTGGCGGTATCGACCATCAGCTTGGCGATGAGCGGCCGGCCCAGCGCGGTCGCCAGCGGATACTTGCCCTCGTACATCGCGCCGGCCATCAGCGCCGGCCAGACGAACAGGTCAACGAACAGGTTGCGAGCGTCGATGGCCACCGCGTCCACCGCCCCGGTCTTGAGCGCCTTCTGCCGGATCTTCTCGATGTCCTCGCCCTGGCCCAGGTCCACGGTGAACGCCACCACGTCGAGGTTGTACTTCTCCCCCAGCCACGGCACCATCACCGAGGTATCGAGTCCGCCGCTGTAGGCCAGGATGACTTTGTCGCGTGGCATGTTGTGCGTCCGTATTTTCCGGGAAGTACGCTGGGGGAGATATCTTCCGGAGGAAGCATGCGCTTGTCAAGCCACGCGCGGAACGCACGGACTGGGACCAGAGTATCGGAGGCCTGTCGGGAGTGGTTGGAAGAATCCCACTCAGCCTTTCCCGGCCTCGCGGCAAAGCAGTTCGCAGACCAGGCGTGCGCGCCAGTGGGCAGTCGTGGTCCGAAATGCCGCTTGCAGATGCTCGTCGGCCTTGCCTTTTTCGTCCAGCGCTCGGTACGCCAGGGCCAGGAAGCAACTCTGCCAGATGCTCGGTTGCTTGCTACTAGATTGCAGATACTTGAGCGCCTCGCGGCTGTTGCCGGCGCGATGTAGAAGCGCACCCAGGAGCGCGCGGTCCGAAGCGTTATTGCTGTCGCCCAGGGACTTGCGTGCCATCGTCAGGATCGGCTGCAAGTCGTCGGCCTTGTGCGGCGCCAGCGACCAGGCCCAGATTGCGGCACGCAGCGGGCTGTCGGCGAATGCTGTGAGTTCCCGGCAGGCATCGCGATAACCGGCCTCGTTGCCCGACGCCAGGCGCAGGAGCGCGAGGCTCTTCAGACACTCGGCCAGCGTGGCGGCTCGGCCCTTGTTGCGTTTCACATGGGCCGCAGTATCACGCCAGACCTGCTCGGCTTGCTTGATTTGCTTTTGCTCGAGAAGGACACTGGTCAGGTTGTCAGCATCTCTGAGGAGCACTTGCGGCGCACTGGGAAACTGGACCCTGGCGAGGTTGTAGGCGTCGCGATAATGCTTAGTGGCGGCCGGATAGTCGCCGCGGCGACGCTGAACATCGCCCAGAAGCCGCAGCGGCGCGAGCAGTCCGCGCGCCTGCGCGTTGCTGGCTCGGTACAGCGCGATGGCACCATTGAGATACGGTTCGGCGGCTTTGTCCTTGCCTAGCTGGATGTACGTTTCACCCAGGAGCGCGGGCAATCGTGCGTCGCGCCCCTGGTTGGTCGGCCGTTGTTCCAGTGCCAGCGCTTCCTTCAGCAACGGCTCGGCGTCTGCGGCTTGCCTGCGTGCCAGCAGGATCGTCGCCAGGCCGGCGAGGCTGCTCTTGTACGGGCCCAGACGATAGACGGCCGTCTTGCGGAAGACGGCGATGGCATCGCGCTAGAGTGACTCCGCCAGGGACGCCTTGCCCAGGGCCCCCTCGAACGCGGCGTAGCGTTCCAGTCCCTCAGCCAGCACCGGGTCGTCACCCAGCTTCTTGCGGCGAACATCCACGAGTTCCTGAAAAAGTCGCTCCGCCTCGGCAGCTTTTCCAGTCCGGGCCAGAAGCGGCGCCAGATGCTCGATGGGCATCAGCGACTTGTAATGCTCCAGACCGATGGTATTGCGCACGATGGCCACTGTCTGGCGGTAGTATTTTTCCGCCTTCTCGAAGTCGTTGGTCCGCTCCATGATCAGGCCGAGTTGGATCAGCGGCGCGGACACATAGGCATGTCCCTCGCCCAGGTGTTGCTGGGCCGTGGCCAGGGCGCGCAGCAGCGACTTCTCGGCGCTCTTGGTGTCGCCGAACATGAAGGACACGACTCCCTGCTGAAACTGCACGGCCCCCTCGGCGACGCTGCCCTTGCCTTCCTTTTCGAGGATGATCGGCAGCGCAGCAGCGATCAGCGGCAATGCCTGAACGGTTTCTCCTCGTTCCAGATAGGCGCCCGCCAGCGCCATGCGTGCGATGGCAGTGTCGCGATGCTGGTTGCCTTGCGACCGCGCGCGCTGGCTGACGATCCGCTGAAACAGATCCTCTGCGTCGGCGTACTTGCCGCGCATGGCGAGTATCCACGCCAGGTTGAATTGGCAGGCTGAAGTGTCCGGATCGTCGGCGCCAAGACGGCGCGTGTAGATTGCCAGGGCTTCGCGGTAAAACTGCTCTGCCTTGGGAAACAGCCCGCGATCCTGGTAGAGCCAGCCGAGATGGAACAGGCTGGCGGCAAGATCGGGATCGTCGGCAGGCAGGAGCTTGCGGCGGATTTCCAGTGCGCTGGTCAACAAGGGTTCGGCTTTCTCGAAGAGGCCGATGCCGCGCATGACGTTTCCGATGGCGTCCATGAGGGTGGCCTGGATGGCGGGCTGGTCCTTGAGTTCGCGCGTGATCTTGTCGGCGCCGCGCAGCAAGATCTGCCGGGCCGCCAGTTTCTGCCCTTCCTCGCTGCCGGCGCGAAAGGCATGCCCCTGCAAGCCGAGCGGATCGGAGACCTCGAAGAGCTTGACGAGAAAGGAGGCCACCTGCTGTCGGCTCCTGGCTTCTGCCTGAGCGCGATCACGCGCCCGCACAGCAGCGGTTTCGGCCTTTTCGGCATCGAGGCGCGCGGTCCTCTCCTTCGCGGCGAGTGCTTCGGCGGCCTGCTCGGCCGTTTCGGCCTGGTGGCGCGCCGTGGCCTCGGCCTCGCGGTTGAACTCGGCTTCTTGCCATTTCCAGGTGACCAGGCCGAAGCCAGCGGCAGTGACGACAAACAGCAGCGCGGAAAGCGCGGCGATGGCCGGCCGCCGCCGCGCCCACTTCACGGCCCGCTCCCACGTGGAGACCGGCCGGGCATGGATCGGTTCCCCAGCCAGGAAGCGGCGCACGTCGTCAGCCAGCTGCTGGGCACTGGCATAGCGGCGCTGCGGCTCCTTGCGCAGACACCTGAGGCAGATGGTTTCGAGATCGCGCGGCACCGTCGCCTGCAAGCGCGACGGCGGCACCGGCTCCGCCGTCTGCACCTGCTGCAGCGTGTCATAGATCGTGGCGCTGCGAAACGGCGGCCGGCCTGTGAGCATCTCGTAGAGAATCGCGCCCAGCGCGTAGATGTCGGCCGCCGGGCCTATCTGCCGGCTATGCCCCGCGGCCTGCTCCGGCGCCATGTAGCTTGGCGTCCCAAAAATACTTCCGCTCTGGGTCATGCCAAGGTCCTCCTGATGCTTGGCCAGGCCGAAGTCGGTGATCTTTGGGGAATGATGAACGATGAATGAAGAATGATGAACGGAAGAATCCGGCTTTGATCTTTCGATGTCATCATTTATCATTCTGCGTTCATCGATTCGCGCCAGCAGGATGTTTGCTGGTTTCAGGTCGCGATGGGTGATGCCGTGGTCATGGGCGGCCTGCATGGCTCCGGCGAGGATGGCGAGCAGCACGGCAGCGTCGCGAGGCGGCAGCGGGTTGCCGGCAAGCTGCTTCTCCAGGCTGCCCCCCTCGACCAACTCGAGTGAGAAGAATGGCATTCCCTGGTGCTCGCCAATGTCGAACACTTGCACGATGTGCGGATGCTGCAAGCGCGCGATGACCTTGGCCTCGGCCTGAAAGCGAGTGCGTTGCTGGACGCTGGCGTGGCCGCCCGCAAGGATCATCTTGAGTGCCACCAGGCGATTGAGGCCGATCTGCCGGGCCTTGTAGACGACACCCATGCCGCCGCGACCCAGTTCGCCAAGTACTTCGTAGCCGGGGAGCATCATGCCTGATGGGCCCGATTGGTTCGTGCAGCCGCTGGGCTCGGTATCGGCTTTCGGGGAAGAATCGGCGGCGGCTTCCGGGGCGAGGAAACCTTCCATGGCGTGGAGCCATTTCATCTGCGCCTTCAGCGGTGCGATCAGGTCCGTGCGCGCCCCACATCTTCCCTCAGCGGACACATTGCTCCCCTCACCGCGCGCCTCCTGCCAGCGCTCGAGTAATTCGGCAAGGATATCAGTATCGGACATGAGCAAACCCAGCGGTTTCCGGATCGATGAATCTACATCATCCAGTCGCTGTCCGTGGTTTGTCAAGAGGTGAGACATTCCCGAATCGTTTAGCGGGGAGCAGAGCGACCGGTCCCGCCCGGCGCCCGGTCGCCGGGCGGCTCCCCGTTAAACGAGATCAGCGGCTCGTCAGCGTCACCTCTTCGGTGACCGCGACCGGGCCGGTCTGGGAGGCGCCGCCCAGCACGACGATGCGTTGCGCGCCGTTGGGGACGAGTCGATGGACGTAGCGGCGCTGCTTGATCTCGCCCACGGTTTCCCAGGCATCGCCCTTGGCGCTCAGGCGATACAGGTAGCCATCGGAGGTGCTCAGATACAGCTTGCCGCCGGTGGAGCAGGCGGCCGGTGAGAAGGCGTTGCGCATCGGGCCGGGAATCTCCGGGCCCTTGGTCCAGGCGACGGTCTTCGGGTCGAAGATGTTGACCTCCAGGGTCATGCCGCCCATGCCCGTCTGCCGAACCTTGCTCTTCTCTTTCTTCTGTGCGACATCCTGGGCCTTGTCCTGGGTGGCGGCGGCCTTCTTGAGGTTGCCTTTCTTGTCGCCGCCGATGAGCCCGCCCATCACATAGACCTTGCCGTCGTGAACGGCGGCGGTGAGAGCGCGGCGTTTGAACGGCTGCTTGACAGCTTGCCAGCTCGGCTTCGCGGCGGACAAGTCGAGGATCAGGGCCGTGTCGTGCCAGACGCTGCCCTTGCTGCCATTGAGTTGCCAGCCGCCCACCACGACGATCTTGTCGCCGACGACCACGGCGTCGTGCGACGAGCGCGCCGAAGGCATGTCGGGCGCCGCCTGCCATTTGCCCACGCCCGGATCAAAGCAGGCGCAGTCGGCGACGGAGTGGATCGATGTCTTCTCGTCCGGGTTGTTCTTGGGGTACATGCCGCCGATGCGGTACAGCTTGCGGCCGTGCGCAACCAGGGCCAGGCCCTGTCGCGCTGGGCCGGCCGGCAGACTGACCCATTCCTTCGGGTTGGACAGCGACAACCGCTGGAAGGTGCCGATGACGCTATCGGTCGAGTAGGTATGGGCCTTGCCGGCGTGGCCGCCATAAACGTAGACCTGGCCATCGACGGCGGCGGCGCCGAAGCTGGAAACCGCCCTGGGCAGCGGCGGCAGCAGCGACACCTTGGCCGACTTTATTACCGGAGCTGCGTCGTCGCTGGCGGACGTCGTCTGCTCGATCTCCGGAGCGATGGAGGTCTTGCCGGCGATCACGAAGACCAGCGTCGCGTAATGGCGGATCTCGTCGTATTTCTTGCCGTTGTGGTCGCCGGCCTTCTTTTCGGTGTGCTTGGCGCGAATGCCGTGCAGGCCAGCCGACATGGCAATCTTGGCCTCGCCCTGGGCGTCGCTGGTGGCCTTGGCCTTGCTGTCGCCCGGTCCCATGGCGACCACTTCCGCGCCGGCGAGCGGCTTACCCTGGAACTGCACGCGAACCTTGCCCGGCTCGACGATGATGATTTCCAGCGGCAGCTTGCCGCACGACGGCGTCTTCAGATCGCCCTTGAGGTACTTCGCATGGTAAGCCAGCAGATACGGCTTGCTCTCGCCGCGCTGGATGACGCCGTAGGCGCAGCCGCCGCCGATGGCCGCCACACCCTTGGGCAGCTTCACCTGCAGGCAATGTTTGCCCTTGGTCCAGTCCAGCGGCGCTGGCTTGCCGGCCGCGTCGATGGCCATCAGCTTGGTGGCGGCGATCTTGTCGATCGACACCCGGTCGTCCGGCTCCAGCTCATCGCTGAACACGACCTTGGCGGCCGTCGCTCCATCGGGAATGATCCAGACAAAATGGGCGCAGGCCGACCCCGCCGTCAGCAGCACCGCACACATCGAGACAAGCAGTCGCTTCATGGTTACCTCGTGTCAAGAAACTCGTTTGCGTTTCGCGTTCGCAGTCAGGTGTTCGGAAACATTGCCGCGAGATCATCAAAGAATCAGTTGCCTGCCCTTGTCAACTCCTCGCGTTCGAAGGCCTCCCAGCCTTCCTGGGTTTGTAGATCGAGATTGCCTTTTTTCAATCGCTCCAGGGTATCCGGATCGTGCCGGATGTGTGCTTCGGTGATCTTCCGCCAATCCTCGAGCGACAGGGGAGAGGTATCAGCGGTCGTCGTCGTGCTTGCGGGCGAGTGCTCGCCGCAACCGGTCAACCCGGTCACGGTGGCCATGGCGAGCACGACGGCGACAAGCATCGTGGCAGCTGTCTTGTGCATGGTCATTGGCTCCCGTTGGTTGCCGGTCAGTTGCTGAACACCGACACCGGTTCGTTGCCGAAGCGCGTGGACAGTGCCCGGTAGGTGGCCTTGGTGATCGATTCGGAGATGAACTGGACGGAGCCATCGGTCATGCCGAAGTGCCCGCCGCCGTGGTGCTCGCTGCGGAAGTTGCCCGGGCCGCCGCACTCGTACTGATTGAAGCACCCGAGCGCCGCTGCCTCGGCAGCACTGAACGCCTGATGCTCATTGAACTTGCCGAACGTCGTGGTCCAGCTGTAGCCGGTGTAGGCATAGGCCCAGCGCGGTCCGGACGTGCCAAGCGTCTTCGAGTTGTTTCCAGGCGAATTCCTGAGCTTGAAATCGCACTCGCCGAGCAAGAAGGTGTTCGACGTTCCATCGGCCACGTCGGTCATGCGCACGCGCGTCGCGCCGCTCACCGACGTGCTGGGAACGACCACTCCATCAAAATCCTTGGCGGTCATGCCTTGAAAGCCGAACTCGTAGAAAGTGCCGGCATTGAACAGGTAGCTGCTGTAGGCAATGTTTTTGCTCAACGCCACCAGCGGCGGGTTCATGCTCGGGCACGTGTAGGTGGGCACCAGCTGCGTGCTCAAGGACTTGTTGGAATAGCCGAGCGTGCCGATGGTCGAGTCGTCGCTCGGCCCCTTGGTCGCGTCCCAGCGCTTCGAGATGGCCTCCTGCTCCAGGAAGGGCATGATCTGCGTCATGCCGCTGAAGTAATTGGGGGCGCCGGAGGTGGCCAGCGGAAACTGCTTGAAGCTGTCATGGTAGCCGTGGGTGGCCAGGGCGATCTGCTTGATGTTGTTCTGGCACTGGGTGCGGTCGGCCGCCTGCCGCACCTTCTGCACCGCCGGAACCAGCAGAGCGATCAGGATCGCGATGATCGCAATCACCACCAGCAACTCGATCAGGGTGAAACCAAGACGAGATGACCGTGCGCGCATGCGACACACTCCTTTCGACGAAGGATTGTGAGGTGCATGGCATACGGTTCAGCCGGGAAATCCGCCTTCCCCTGACGGAAGCGAAGCAGCCTCAGTTATTGAGAATGAATCTTATTACCACAAAATCGTTATAGGGATGCTGCCAGCGGGCGGCAAGCAACAAATGCGAAAACCTTCTTATATTGAAGTTTTCGAAAAATGTTGACATTCATTCTCAATAGAATAAGAATGCTTGACACGCCGAGGTCGCAATGGATGACAGCAAACCCAAGCCGGATGAAAATGTCGCAAAGCCCGCGGAGCCGCCACCCATCATCCAGGCAGCCGCACTGTTTCACGGCCAGCGCGAGGTCTGGATCGAGCATGCCGGCGTGCGCTACCGGCTGCAAATCACTCGCCGCAATCGGCTCATCTTGCAAAAGTAGGAGACAGTCGATTCGTCAGGCCGGCAGCGGGGTCGCCTGAGGTGTCTGTGGTGTCGACGGCCGCGTGGGGCGGTAGCGCACCCACAGGCCGAGCAACACGGCGGCCAGCAGCACGACAACGCTCACGTTCTGCGACAGCGTCAGGCCGAAGGCCACGGGATCGGTGTCCGTGCGCAGCATCTCGTTCAGGAAGCGGTGCACGGCATAGCCAAGCATGAACAAGACCATGACTGCGCCATCGTGCCGGCGCAGCGGGAAGAAGAAGAGCAAAACGAAGAAGAGCAGACCGGTGCTGATCGATTCATAAACCTGCGTCGGGTGCAGACCGATGGTATCGTGCGTGAAGGCAGGTAGATCGATAGGGCCGCCGCCCGGCCGGCGCACCGTCATCGCCAGGTCGTTCTTGCCGCGTTGCCAGTCGCGACCCAGGGCGGCGTTGACCGCGAGATTGCTGTCCACTTCCACGCCGTTGATCCTGACGATTCGGTCTCCTGCCTTGAGGCCGGCTTTTTCGGCAGGGGAGTGCGGTTCGACGGCGCCGACCGTCTGGCCCGCCTCGAGCGTGAATCCGGCCGCCGTCTGGTAGCCGCGTTCCACCATGGCCACGCGCGGCGGACTCGACAGCGGAAAGGAAATGGCCGGGCAATCAGCGCAGGCGACGTTGCCATAGCAACAGCCATTGAGCAGACAGCCGACCCGTCCCAGGCAAAGCCCCAGAGCGGCGCAGGGGGCGATGACATCGGCCATCTTCCAGCTCGAGATGTGATGCTTGCGCAGCACGAAAATGTAGGCCAGGATATAACCCACCAGGCCGCCAATGGCCGAGCCGTAGAAAACGAGACCTCCATCCCAGATCCGGAAAAAGCCCAAAAAGTCGCAGCCGAACTGGACGCAATAGGTAATCCGTGCCCCTAGGATGCCGAAGATGAATATCCAGATGGCCATGTCCTCGATGCTCTTGGGCTCGATCCCTTCGCGCCGCCCCAGCCGCTTTGCCAGCCAAAGACAGAACACGAACGCGAGGAACAGCATCATGCCGTAACCGTAGATCGGAATCTCTGTACCGGGAATGTAGAAGAGGACTTGCTTCATACCATCGACGCTAATCGTTCGCGCAAGAAATGTCAATCGGCGTTCGATCAGCGAGCCTGTGTCGCATGAGCCGTCCGTCAACCGAGCCACGCGCGGCACGAGTCGCGAATTCTAAAGCACAGCGGTCATGAAACGCGCTCCAGCAGCGCCACCGGCCAGTGGCACAGCAGGCTGCCCATGGCAAGGGTCAAGGAACCGTCGTGCTCGACGGGATCGAGTATCTCGCCCGTGTAGATATTGCGAAAGCGGCATGGAGCCGCCGTGGGCTGCAGGAGCACATGCGTGTCGTGCCACATGGGAAGCCCCAGCGGAGGAACTGCACCGCCGCCGCCAAGTCTGGCGATCAAGCGCGGCACCGCCACCACGATGGCTCGATCACCGAAGCGTCGGCTGAAGGCGCACACGTGTTGCTGCTTGGCGCCCCGAACCGTCAACGGCGAGTAATCACCCACCGAGAACAGCTCTTCGTATTGCCGGCGGAAATTCAAGGTCCGATGGATCAGGAACAGCTTGACTCGGCCGTCGTGCCAGTCACGAAGCAAGGCGGCGAGCAACGGCAAGACATTCTGGCCGGCGCGCGATATTGCCTCTTTCAGTTCGGCCAGCAGCGCCTGTCGCCGGGCGAAATCAACCGGTCGGCGATTGTCCGGATCGACCAGGCTGAAGTCCCACAACTCGCTGCCTTGATACAGATCCGGCACACCGGGACAGGTCAGCTTGAGAAGCGTTTGTGCCAGCGAGTTGAACTGACCGAAGTAGGCCACACGCTGCTGAAACTGCAGGAAATCCACCAGGAAAGCGTCGTCCGGCCGGGCGGGAAGCAGCCGCGACACGAACTCGCGCACCGCCTCGTCATACTCTTCATTGGGATTGATCCAGCTCGTGTGGACCTTGGCCTCCTTGGTGGCTTTTTGCATGTAGGCCAGAATCCGTTCCCGGAATTCTGGCAGGCGATGACAGATGACTTGTTCGAGCGGCCAGGCGCCGACCAGTGTCTGGTACAGCAAGTACTCGTCGTTGCGCTCGGGAGCAAGCATGCCATTCACCAGCGTTTTTTTCGATTCATTGAGCTGGCTCCAGCGCTCGACGGCGGCACGCCAGTCTGCGGCCATCTCCGAGAGCACGTTCAGTCGGGCCCGAACATCTTCACTTCGCGTGGTGTCGTGGGTCGATGTCGCCAGCATGGAATGCGGCCAGCGTTCCCGCCGCGTTGCGTTTTGACTGTGGAAGTCCACCACCGACATGCCAAAGCAGTGAGGATGTCCACCAACTTCGTTCAACGACACCAGCCGGTTGTAGATGTAGAACGCCGTGTCTTCCATGGCCTTGGCCAGAACGGGGCCGGTGAGTTGCTGAAACTTCATGGTCCATTCGATCAGCCGCGGCTGGTCCTCTGCGGGAAAGTCCGCGATGTTGCGGAGCAAGAGCGTGTCCCGGATGAAGTCAAAGATCGACTCCGCCGTCCGAGGATTCTGCCTCTTGGCCTCCTCGACGGCGCCTTCAATGAACATCCGGTCGCGCAGCGACACCGCGTCCGGGCCGGTGATGTAGGTGCGGTATATGAACAGGCAGGCGATCACTTCGCGGATGGCGAATGTCAGACTGTTCAACGTGAAATCGCGATAATGACGGTTGCGTTCGGAAATTCGATCCAGCTGCTGGCTTAGCGCATTCAGCTCGCTGGCCATGGAGATCAGCAAGATCATCTTCTGGCAGTCGATGAGCAAGCGATTGAAGACGATCTTGCGGCCGATGAACTGGGCATAGAACTCCTCGAATTCCTGGCAATTGGCCTGATCAACCAGAATGCCGGTGACGGCGTTGAGGAACTCGTAGCCGGTCGTGCCTTGCACCGCCCAGTCGTGCGGCAGCGGCTCGTCCTCGCCGAGAATCTTTTCCGCCACGACAAAAAGGGGCCAGCGGGGCACGGCCGGGCTCGAATCCCAGGGCGAAATCGCCAAATTCTGCCTCAATTATCGCCGCGGGCTTGATTTTGACTACTGTACAGCCCCTACGATTCTCCGGAGTTTTGCCTGTCCCGTCCCATCTCTTTTCCGGAGGATAGGAACGCATGGTCGCTACTACTACCCTTGGGCCAATCAAGTCGATCAAGCTGTACTTTCAGTCGCTTCCTGATGTGCGCGTG
>Ga0194121_10001437_pt1 | contig 40462 bp, 43 predicted proteins | sample TA2MahCa50mmetaG_FD_148609 | JGI IMG/M metagenome (GOLD analysis project Ga0194121, IMG submission 148609) | Freshwater microbial communities from Lake Tanganyika, Tanzania - TA2015020 Mahale Deep Cast 50m | ecosystem: Environmental > Aquatic > Freshwater > Lake | place: Tanzania: Lake...
TCAGATCACCAGTTGCCGCCTTGAGCGTATTTCTTCCTTTTGCCAGGGTTTGAGTGCTCAGTTCTGCCCTGTAGTGGAAGTAATGTTCTTCGATGTATTTGATTGAGGTGTCTGATGATTCGGGAACTGAGTGGGTACACCAGTCACCGCAGAATCGCTTTTCAGTCACTATCGACCTGGACAAGCGCATCATCTCCCTCACTGGGAACTGACTCTTGAAAAAATCCAAGCGAGTCAATATGAAAGCGACTTGAAAGACCATCGTATGTCTTTTGAATCATCGCCAAAGATGTTCCACAGTTCTTGGCAACCAGATTCACTCGCTGCCCTTGGAGCAAAGCGAACGAAATATGAGTTGACCGAAGCGAGTAGAGAGTGTATTTCCTGTCAAACTCACACTTTGCCAAAACCCGATTGAACCACTGTCTGATGTGTTCCATATGATAGACAGATCGAGTATCAAAAAAAGGATTCATCATCAGCAGATCATCCTTTGATGGCGCTGGAATTAGCGGCAGAATGCCTGTATCAGCATCTCCCTTCTTATTCTTCACCTCTCCAGCAAGCACCATCCGATTGTGGAGTTCTATTTGCTCATTGCGGATCTTCACACCCTTGTTCAGGTGAGATTTGATTTTACGAAGAGTGCTGCCGTTCATTGCCACCTCCCTTCCACCCGTTTTAGTGGTATTTGAAATCTTTAATATCCCGCTTACCTTCCCATCTTTTCGCTTGACGACCTCACAATCACCCAAGCGGATTTGTGCCGTCTCATGCGGGCGACAACCTGACTGATACTGGAATCTGACCCACTGAATGAACCAGCGCCTCTTCCATAGGGTTTCTGGATCATCTACGCCGTTCTCAAGTGAATAGAGTTCAGAGCAAAACTTTTTCCAATCCTCTGGCAAGAATGCAGGGTTTGCCTCGTCTCTGTAGTTCTTGCGATCCTTGAGTTTCTTCAGGTCAGGTTTTTTCTTGGGGTCGAGCATCTCCCGTTCGACCAACCAGTTCAGAATCGCTTTGAGCGTGGTGATATCGCTGTTAATAGTGCCCGCCGACAAACCTGATGTTTCGGTCTGCCACTTCCCTTTCTTTGTCACATCAAGATAGTGACCAGCGTAATCTTGAAACGTATTTTTATTGATATCGGCAATACTCCTGATTCCTTTACTCCTGCAATAAGGCAGGATCCGCTGAAAGATGCGTTGCCTATAGAGATCCTGCGACCTGGATGCCAACTGCCCCCGCTTGACCTCTAATGCCCTCTCCTCAAGGTATACGTCACACGCCTTGGCAAGATCAAGTTTCCTTGTTTTGGATTTAGGTGGTTCGCCCTCAACCTTGACATACGCAGACAGTGCATTCTTATGCGCCTGAAAAAGATCTGACGTATTCAGCGAAACATTAGTATATCTTTTTCCACCCCTATTAACTCTCAAGTAGAAGGAACTGCGATCAACATATTTGATCACGTGTGCCTGACCATTCAGTGTCGATTCTTTTATCTCAATCTTTGGCATCGCCTACAACAACTGGGGTTGGAACAGACCAACATCCGTTCCAACCCTGCCGCCTCCAGATCAGTCATAGACCGACCTTAGCGCCAATCAGACGCCTGTTCCAACCCCTGTTCCAACCTTAGAAGCAAGACCAACACTAGGTTTTGCCATTTTCGTGGGTGGCCAACGGAGGTCTGCCGCGCAATTGGGGCGGATTTTACGTGGCTCGCTTCCCGCAGTTGGCGTGACAGCGGGTGGCTTACCGGCAGATCAAAGGGTGCCTTCGATCGCTTCGATCACGCCATCGCGCACCACCACAGACACCGACAACTTCTCCACAAGGTTGTCGCCGACGCGCACATCGCAGAAGCTCTCCAGCTGGCCCTGCTCCACGATCTGCTCCATCTCCAGATCGCGCACCTGCCGCTGCTGCTCGATCAGCTGACGCTTCTGCTCCTCGAGCTCAGCCCGCTTGGCAGCCACCTGCTCCTGCACCGAAGCCACCTGGTCCTGCACGCGGGGGTCAAGGGGATTGGCGCTCTGGCTGCGGATCGCATCCACCAGCTGCTGGCCTTCCTGCTCCAGCTGCGCCAGCTGGGCATCACTGCCGGCGATGGCATTGCTGATCTCGCGCTCGGCGTCTTCCTTCCAACGGGGCGTGACCACGGCGCGCACGGTGATCGAACGCTTGATTGAAAGGCTGCCGTCGGCCATGGGATTCAAAAACCAGCGCCTAGGTTGTCAGCGCTAGAGCGCAGCGGCAATGCGGCAGCGGGGCGGGTTTCCGGCCGGCACCGCTGCCCTTAAGCCCATCAGCGGCTGTAGATCACCTCGATCGCGGCCGCGTCCCGCTCGGCAATCCGATCGCGCTTCTGCTTGAGGGTCTGGGTGAGCAGGCCGTTGTCGAGGGTGAACGGCTCCACCAAGGCCACACCGGCCAGGCGCTCATCCGCACGGGCACCGGAACGCGCCTGCAAGCGGCGATTGAGCCGGCCGGTGAGCGCCTTGAGCAGCGCCGGGTCGGCGGCGGTGCCCTGCGGCAGTGGCAGCCCCTCCTCGCGGGCCCAATTGGCCAGGGCCTCGGCCTTGGGCACCACAAGGGCTCCAAGCGCTTTACGGTCCTGCCCCACGAGCATCACCTGCTCCACCAGAGAGCAGGCCACCAGGCACTCCTCCAGGGGGCCCGGTTCAATATTCTCGCCACTGCTGAGCACGATCGTGTCCTTGGCGCGGCCGGTGAGCACCAGGGTTCCATCGGCTAAAAGTTGGCCCAGATCGCCGGTATCGAACCAACCCTGTGCATCCAGCACCTTGGCGGTAGCTTCGGGTTTGCCCAGATAGCCCCCCATCACCTGGGGCCCTCTGGCCAGCACGCGGCCCCGCTGGCCCACCTGGAGCAGCGCACCGCTCTCGGGATCAACGATCCGGATCGCCGTGCCCGGCAGGGGCTGGCCGGAGCTGCCGCGGCGGTTGTTCCAGCGGCGGCGACAGGTGAGCACTGGGCTGGTTTCGGTGAGGCCATAGCCCACCAGCAGCTCAATCCCCACCGCCTCAAAGAAACCATCCACGTGGATCGCCAGGGCACCTCCACCGCTAATGGCCGTGCGCAAACGGCCACCGATCAGCTGCTGGCGCACCTTGGGCCAGAGCACGCGGCTGGCCAGGCCATGCAAGGGCCAGCTCAGCAGCGCCCCACCCGCCGCCAGCAACCGGCGCCCGGCCGGCTCGGGAGCGAGGGTGCGATCGGCCGCCACCCGGCGTGAGAGGCAGTGGTAGCGGCTCAGGCCCAGGGCGGAGCGGAGCAGCTTCTGGCGGGCGGAGGGCATCGCTGCCAGCGCATCCTCAAAGCCGCTGAGCAGCGCCTCCCACAGACGCGGCACACTAATCAGATAGTGGGGCCGCACCCGTTGCAGATCGGGTCGCAGCTGCTTGAGGTTGGTGTAGGTCTGCGAGCAGCCGCAGGCGAGCAGGAAGTATTCGGCGCTGCGCTCGTAGGCATGCCAGATCGGCAGCACACTCAGCACCCGATCGCCCGGCTGTGGTGCCACGGCCACGCCGAGATGGCGCAGCTGATGCAGCAGGTTGGCGTGGCTGAGGGGCACCCCCTTGGGCTGTCCCGTGGTGCCGGAGGTGTAAAGCACGGTGGCCAGGCGTTGATCCCCCCCTTGGGGCCAGGCCGGCGCGGGAGCTGCGGCGCCGCGGGCCATCAGCTCCTCCCAGGTGAAACAGGGCAGCACCGGCACCACTGAGCCGCGATCGCCCTGAAGCACCACCACAAAGCGCAGTTGGCCCAGCAACTCGCTGCTGAGCTTCAGTCGCGACAGCAACTCCGCCGACTCGAGCACCAGAGCCACGGCCCCGCAGTCGGCGGCGATGTAGCGCAACTCCTCCACCGGTGCCGCACTGCCGCGCACGGCATCGGCGGCACCGAGGCGCATCAGGGCCTGGTCTGCCACGAGCCAGCGGGGGCTGTTCTCAGAAAACAACGCCACCACCTCGCCCGGCTTCACACCGAGGGCGGCAAACCCTGCAGCCGCCTGCTCAATGCGGGCGTGAAGATCGCGGAAGCTCAGCTGCTCCGGGGGCTTTGCATGGGGGGCATCCAGCGCGGTGGCATCACCATGGCGTTCAGCCAACGGCCCCCACAGCTGTTCAAGGCCGGTGAGAGCACTCCAATCCGGGCGAGCGGCCAGGGCCCGCTGATCCTGGCGGCTGCCGCTCCAGTTGATCTCAGCGGTGGGCATCGAAGCGATTCAGGTGGGCCGGTCTTACCACCCCTGCAGGCCTTCCTGGCGAGTGGGCGGCCGAAGGCTGAGGCCGAAACGGCGGCTGAAGCAGCGCAACAACAGCGGCCGCAGGGCTGCCGCCGTGAGCTCCGGGCACCAATCCACAAGCCTTGCCACCGGCCGATCGGCGATGCCGCAGGGCACCACGCGGGCAAATCCAGCCAGGTCAGCCTCCACGTTGAGCGCCAGGCCGTGCTGAGAGATCCAGCGCCGCGCCCCAACACCGATGGCAGCGATCTTTCGTCCCTCCAGCCACACACCGGTGAGACCGCTGAGTCGTTCCGCCCGCAGCCCCAGCTCGGCCAGCAGATCGATCACCACCCCCTCCAACTCCCGGAGATAGAGGTGCAGGTCGGCGCCATGGCGCTGGAGGTTGAGCACCGGATAGAGCACCAACTGCCCCGGGCAGTGGTGCGTCACCTCTCCACCGCGATCAATCCGGAATAAGGGTGCGGGTGGATCAGCTGGATCAAAGTTCAGAAAGGCCTCATCAGCCCCGCGGCCGAGGGTGTAGCAGGGCTCGTGTTCGAGCAGAAGCAATGCGTCAGGGCCGATGGGATCCGCCAGCAACCGCTGCTGCAGCTGCTGTTGCCAAGCCCAGGCCCGAGGGAATGGCACCAGCCCCGCAGGCTCAAAACAGATTGCGTCGCCCGTGGTGGAAATCACGCACCGTTCCTAGCGTTCAAGCGAGCCCATCGCCCGGGAGGCAAGGGATGAAGTTGTTGATCCACGGACGCAACCTGGAGGTCACTCCAGCCATTCGCGACTACACCGAAGACAAGCTCAAGCGAGCCATCGGGCATTTCGATGGAATGGTGAAGGAGGCGGACGTGCATCTCTCGGTGGCCCGCAATCCGCGGGTGCCGCAACAAACCGCCGAGGTAACCGTGTTCGCCAACGGCACGGTGATCCGGGCTCAGGAACGCAGCGAAAACCTTTACGCCAGCATCGATCTGGTGGCAGGCAAACTCACCCGCCAGCTGCGGCGCTACAAGGATCGCCACGGCGACCATCACCACAGCCCAGGCCACCACGCCAGCGCCACCCCGAGCCTGGCGGAACTCGCCGGAGACGACGCGGTGAGCGGCTCCTTGGTGGAAGGCAAGGAAGCCACCCTGCCCAGCCGGGGGGTCCGGCGCAAATACTTCGCCATGCCGGCGATGAGCCTGGATGAGGCGCTGCATCAGCTGGAGCTGATCGACCACGACTTCTATCTCTTCCGCGATGCCAGCAGCGGTGAACTCCAGGTGGTGTATCGCCGCAACCACGGCGGCTTCGGGGTGATCCAGGCCAAGGGCTGACGCGGAAGTCGCCCAGACTGGCCCGACCTGCTGAGCCCTCCCCGCTTGCGCGACCTGCCTGATCTCGCACCGCTGATCGATCACGCCCTGCTGGATCCCCATCAGGGCCGTGAAGCAGTGCTGCGCTGCTGCGATGAAGCGCGTCACTTCGGATTCGCCGGAGTGTGCGTGGCCTCGCGCTGGCTGCCCGAGGCGCGCCAGCGGCTCGGGCCTAGCGGCGGGCGGGGCCCTCGGCTGGTGAGCGTGGTGGGATTCCCCTTCGGAGCCCTGCCGGCGGAGATCAAATGCGCTGAGGCGGAATGGGCGGCGGCAGCCGGCGCGGAGGAGCTGGATGTGGTGCCAGACTTCGGTGCCCTCGCCGATGGCGACAGCAGCCGCTTCTGCAACGACCTGGCTCCGATCGTGGAACTGGGCCTGCCGGTGAAGGTGATCCTTGAGGTGGGGCGACTCAGCCCCGCAGCCCTGGAGCTGGCCGTTGAAGCCAGCATCGATGTTGGGGCCGCCATGCTCAAAACCGGCAGCGGCTTCGGCCCGGCGGCCACGGTGGCCCAGGTGACGCAGCTGCGGCAGCTGGCGCGAGGCCGGGCGGCCGTGAAGGCCTCAGGCGGCATCAGCAGCCTGGAGCAAGCCTTCGAGCTGGTGGAGGCTGGCGCCAGCCGACTGGGCACCAGTCGGGGCGTCGCTCTGATTCAGACCCTGCGGCAAGGGGATCAGGGCGGCTCCCCCGCGAGCGGCGAGCCTTGAGCACCGAGCAGCGGCTCGAAGGCCTGGTGCTGCGCAGCAGTGCACTAGGCGAAAGCGACCGCCTGATCACGCTGCTCAGCGCCAGCGAGGGAGTGATCAGGCTGGCGGCGCCCGGGGCTCGCAAGCCCAAAAGCTCGATGGCCGCCGCCGTTCCATTGGCGGTGCTGCAGTTGCAGGCCGGCGGACGGAGCAGCCTCAAACGCGTGCGCCAGCTCAAGGTGCTGCGCAATTTCGCCGCCCTGGCCGAGCGGCTGGAAACACTGGCGGCGGCCCAGGGGCTGGCGGAGCAAACGCTGCTGCTGGTGCCCAGTGGTGAGGCTGTGGAGGGCGTTCTCGAAGATCTGCTGCTGCAATTGAGCCGGCTGGAGCTGGTGGTGCAAGAGCGCCAGGAGAGCGTTGAAGCCCTCGCGATCGCGGTTCAGGGAGTGGTGCATCTGCTCGCCCTGGGGGGCTACGCCCTACCGCTGGCCTGCTGCGCACGCAGCGGCACGCCGCTCGAGCCGCCGCTGGGCAACTGGGAGTGGCGCTGCAGCCTGCTGCCCGGCGAAGGCTTCGTGATCGGGGCCGTGGCCGGGGCACAGCTGGTGCTCAATGCCTCTGAGCTCGCCCTGCTGCAACGCCTGCTGCGACCGGCGTTGCCACGGCGCCGCGACGGCGAGCTGATGGGGCCATGGCCGGTGTGGCTGCGCTTGCTGCAACTGGTGGAGCTGTGGAGCCGCGAACACCTCGGCCGCAGCCCACGCTCCTGGAAGCTGCTGCGCCAGTGCTTTGGCGAAAGCGCCATCAGTGGTGCCCGTGGGGCATCATCGTGATCCGGAACACCAGGTCACAGCCGAATCCCCCCTTGAGCGAAGCGTCAAGATCGACTGGCCTGCAAGCCGTGCTGGTGCTGCCGGAATTCCGCAAGCTCTGGCTTGGGCAGATCTTCAGCCAGTTGGCGGACAAGTTCTACATCGTGTTGATGGTGTTTCTGATCGCCCAGTACTGGGTGACAGCACCACTGCCGAGCGACGGAGCGCTCGCGGAAGCGGCCGGAGCCTTTCGCTTCAGCATCGACAGCCGCGCCCAGCTGATCACCCTGCTGGCCACTGGGATCTACGTGGCCAACACGATTCCCGCGATGGTGTTGGGCCTGGTGGCCGGGGTCTGGGCCGACCGCTGGCCCAAGCGGGAAGTGATGGTGGCCAGCAATGGCATCCGCGCGGTGCTCACCTTGCTGGCCCCCCTGAGCCTGATGGATGGACCCGAATGGCTGGGACTGAGCTGGGGTTATTGGGCGTTGCTGGTGATCACCTTTCTCGAATCGGTGCTCACCCAATTTTTTGCGCCAGCCGAGCAGGCCGCCATCCCGATGCTGGTGCCCACCCGACAGTTATTGGCCGCAAATTCGCTCTATCAGGCCACCAGCATGGGGGCCACGATCGTGGGCTTTGCCCTAGGGGATCCGATCCTGCGACTGCTGAAGTTCTGGCTCGGGTCGATCGGGATCGCCAACGGCGAATTTGCGCTTCTCCCTCTCTGTTACGGCCTGGCGGCCCTGTCGATCGCCTGGATCCGCGTGGAGGAAACCCCTCGCCAGGAACGGGAGCAAACCGTCTGGCAAGAAATGGCTGACGGCATGCAGGTGCTGCGCGAGCGGCCGAGTGTCCGCAGCGCGCTCCTTCAGCTGGTGCTCCTCTACAGCCTGCTGGCGGCCTTGTATGTGCTGGCCATCAGCCTCGCTTCTGCGATTCAGCAGCTCGGCCCTACCCAATTCGGCACCCTGCTGGCGATGAGTGGTATCGGCCTGGCCGTGGGCGCTGTGGCCGTCGCTCAGGTGGGGCATCGCTTCAACCGCCGCCGGCTCGCCTCCACCGGTCTCGGCACGATCGCCTGGAGCCTTGTGTTGCTCGGCCAGCTGCGGGGCAGCCTCACCCCCACCCTCACCCTGTGCGCCGTGCTTGGGGTGGGCTCAGCATTGCTGGCGATTCCTGCCCAGACCACCATCCAGGAAGACACCCCGGAGGCAATGCGGGGCAAGGTGTTCGGGCTCCAGAACAACCTGATCAACATCGCTCTCAGCCTGCCTTTGGTGCTGGCCGGAGCCGTGGTGAGCCGCTATGGATTGCTGCCGGTGCTGTGGGTTCTGGCAGCGCTGGCCCTTGCGGCTGCCCTTCTGGAGAGGCCCTGGGAACGCTGCTAGCGTCGGCTGAGGATCGAGCGCTGCGCCCGAGTGGTCCATATCGCCTGGCTGGGCAAGAAATCGCCCTTCTGCGGCAATGTCACCTACGGCCTGACCACTACTGAGGCCCTGCGCAGCCGCGGCCACGAGATCAGCTTCATTCACTTCGACACGCCCGCTGGGGGGCTGGGCCGATCGGCTGAAGAGCCCAGCCTTGGCCTGGGCAGCAGCGATTCCAACCCGGAAGTGGCCCTGCCCTACCTGGTGAAGTCGCAGGTTTACACGATCCCCTCGCCAGGGGCCCAGCGGGAACTGAGGGAATCGCTCGAGCGGCTGCGGCCGGATCTGGTGCACGCCAGCCTCACCCTCTCTCCCCTCGATTTCCGGCTTCCCGATCTCTGCCAGCAACTGGGCCTCCCCTTGGTGGCCACGTTTCATCCGCCGTTCGATGCCGCCCTCCGCAACCTGAGCTCAGGCACCCAGCAGCTCACATATCAGCTTTATGCCCCATCGCTGGCCCGCTACGACCGGGTGGTGGTGTTCTCCGATCTGCAGGCCGATGTGCTGATGCGGCTCGGAGTTCCGGCCAATCGGCTGGTGGTGATCCCCAATGGCGTTGAGCCCGAGCAGTGGAAACCCGGCATCCCCGGATCTGATTCCAAGGAGCTGCAAGAGCTGAAGCAGCGCTTCGCTGGCCGCAGGGTGTTCCTCTACATGGGCCGCATCGCCACCGAGAAAAATGTGGAAGCCCTGCTGCGGGCCTGGCGGCTGGTGCAACCTGCGGGCTGCACGCTCGTGGTGGTGGGTGATGGCCCAGTGCGCCAATCACTGATGCAGACCTACGGCCCGGAGATCAAGGTGCACTGGTGGGGCCATGAACCCGAGCAAGCCAAGCGGCTGGCGCTGCTGCAACTGGCGGAGGTGTTCCTGCTGCCTTCCCTGGTGGAGGGGCTGAGCCTGGCGCTGCTGGAGGCGATGGCGAGCGGCACCGCCTGCGTGGCCACCGATGCCGGCGCCGATGGCGAAGTGCTCGATGGGGGCGCCGGCATTGTGATCAGCACCCAAGGCGTAACCACACAACTCCGCACGCTGCTGCCCGTGTTGCGTGATCAACCCGTGCTCACCGCGGAGCTCGGCCGGCGCGCCCGCCAACGGGCGCTGGAGCGCTACACCCTCAGCCGCAACATCGATCAGCTCGAGCGGCTCTACGCGGACCTCGTACCGCAAGGGAGCCTGGCGGCTTAAGCACTCAGCGCATCCGGTTCCAGGCCCCAGTGCTCACGGATCAGCCGCAACGGCTGATCGGCCAGGGCGAAGTAATCCACCTCCAAGAGCGGATCCACGCGGCAGCTTGCACCGCGGGCGATCGCCGTCGACACCCGCTCACGGCCGCTCGGATCCGAGAGGGTGTGACCGTACTGATCCATCAGCACCACGCTCCGCAGCAAGCCGGTTTCGTAGATGCTCACGGCACCGAGGAAGCCGAGCATCGCTCCAGGCGAAGCGCTGGCGGCCGCCATGAAGGCCGTCACCTCCAGTTCACCGATCGGTGTGGTGTCGTATCCCGCCACCAGATGCACCCAGTCGTGATGCGCTAGGGCGGCATTCGCGGCACCGGGTTCGCCCGGCAGGCGGAAGCCCCGCTCTTGGTAGAAGTCCCACAAACCTCGGCCCAAGCTCTGCGGCGGGCACTGCTCCAAGGCCGCCCAACGCTGCTGCTCCTCAGGATCGGGCTCCATGGTGAGGGCATAGGCGGCCGTGCCATACCGATTGAGCAGCTGCTGAAAGTGGGGATCGTGCTGATCGTCGCCCTCCCCGATCCAGTTGAGGCGATAGAAATCGGCCGTGGCACAGGCCTGAGCCTTGCGGGTCAGATCGCGCGCCAGCAGCACAGCGCTGTCCTCCACCCCCAGCGCAGACGCCCAGTGCTCCACCGAAGCCTGCAATTCAGGCGGAATCGGCCGGCAAACCATCTCGAGCAGCACGAGCAAGTCGATGAACTCGCACCGCTGGGTGAGCTCCGGCAATTCACGGGCCAGCTGAGCTGGCTCCACGACAGGGAGAGCATCAAGCTCCAGCTCAACCGCCAGCAGGCGCTCAAACAACAGCGCAAGCAAAGCCGGCTGCAGATCTGAAGCCCAAGTGCCGCTTAGACGGCACGCACTCACCGCCGCCGCCGCCAGCAGCGGCGCCTGCTCCGCGCGGTTGTGGATCAGGAACATCCGCTGTCCAGCTCGGCGCAGCAGGCCGCAAATGCCTGAACTGGATCCTGAGCCGCCGTGATCGGCCGGCCGATCACCAGCTGACTGGAGCCTGCGGCCATGGCCTGAGCGGGGGTCATCACCCGCTGCTGATCCCCCAAGGCGGCACCCGAGGGGCGGATCCCCGGGGTGACGAGCGCAAAGGGATGAGGATGGGCGCTCCGTAGAGCCGCCACCTCCAGGGGCGAGCACACACACCCACCAATCCCTGCGGAGGCAGCCAGCTCAGCCAGGCGAGGTACATAGCTCTGCACCGGCTCATCGATGGCCAATTCAGAGGCAAAACGGCCGGGATCCCAGCTGGTGAGCACCGTGACCGCCAGCAGGGTCGGGGCAGGCAAACCAGCCGCGCTGGCCGACTCCTGTGCCGCTAATTGGGCCACCGCCAGCGCCTCACGGCCGGCACAGGCATGCACCGTGATCAACTCAGCACCGAGACGTGCCGCGCTGCGACATGCCCCGGCCATGGTGGCGGGGATGTCGTGGAACTTGAGATCCAGGAACACCCGCTTGCCCTGATCGCGCAGCTGGCGCACCACATCCGGACCACCGGCCACAAACAGCTCCAGGCCGACCTTGACCCAGCGGAGTTCAGGCACTAACCCCGCAAAACCCAAGGCCTGCGCGGGATGCATGCCATCGAGAGCCACGATGATCCGATCGGCAGCAGACCTATTCACGGGGGGATCTGGCTCTCTGACGAGATCTCAGGCTACGAAGCGCTCTAGCGGCTTTCGCACGGGGAGCGCAGCATGAAGCGCACGCTCCAGAAGTCTCATGCTTCCGCGCATCCTGCATCCCGAGGAGCTGCAGGGCTATCGGCTGGGCAGCCACGACCATTGCCGCCTGGCCCTGCTCAACCGACCTGAAGCAGGTGGCTGCACAGTGTTTCTAGAGGTGCATGACCCTTGTGATCGGGTGCCGCCCCACTCCCATCACCAGGCCGCAAAGCTGTTTTTCGTGCTGCGGGGCACCGTGGTGTCTCACGTGGATGACCGATCAATCAGCGCCAGCGGCGGAGACTTCGTGGTGGTTCCGCAAGAGGCGTTGCACGACTTGGAGAATCCTGGTGCCGAGCGCCTCTATCTACTCACCGTTCTGAGCACTGATGGAGGCTTTGCCGATCTGCTCGAGCACGGCATCCCTACCCCCCTCGATGCGGAAGACCTGGCGGTGCTCCGCTCGCTCTGAAAAGCTTCAGCCCGCCACCAGGCGCCGGAAGGTTTTCTTACCCAGCTGCAACACCTTGCCCTCGAGCTCAGCGGGGGCGCTGAATTCCTGGTTGGGGTCGCTGATCTTCTCACCATCGAGCTTCACGCCACCGCCCTGGATCTGGCGGCGCGCATCACTGCTGCTGGCACAGATGCCCACGGCGCTCAGGAGATAAAAGGCCTTAGCGGGAAAGTTCACCGCCGCCAGAGAGGCCTCGGGCACCTCGGCATCCGCCGCGCCGCTGCCGCTGGCACCGCCCACCAACTTGCCGGCATCGGCCTGGGCCTGAAGAGCGGCCGCCTGGCCGTGGCGCTGCCGGGTCACCTCCAAGGCCATCGCCTTCTGGCGCTCGCGCGGGTTGGCCGGCAGGGCCGTGAGATCGAGATCGGTGAGCAGGGTGAGGTAGTCCTCCACCGCGGCATCAGGCACCTTCTCGAGCTTCGAATACATCGAGAGCGGATCCTCCGAGAGGCCCACGGTGTTGCCGAGGCTCTTGCTCATCTTCTGCACCCCATCGAGGCCCGGCAGGATCGGCAACAGCATTCCGAACTGGGTGCGCTGGCCGAAATGGCGCTGCAGATCGCGGCCCATCGCCACGTTGAACTTCTGATCGGTGCCGCCCAGCTCGAGATCCGCCTGGATCGCCACTGAGTCGTATCCCTGGAGCAAGGGGTAGAGGAATTCGTGCAGGGAGATCGGAGTGCCGGAGCCGTAGCGGTTGGCGAAATCCTCCTTGGCGAGCATCTGGCCCACGGTGGAGATGCCGAGCAGCTCAATCACCTTCGGCAGATCCAGAGCCGCAAGCCATTCGCTGTTGCGGCGCACCTCGAGGCGACCGGGAGTGTCGAAATCGAGCAGGGCATAGGCAGGGTCCTGGCCCTGGCCGAGCTGCTGCAGATAGGTGCGGGCATTGGCCTCCACCTCCGCTTCACTGAGCTGCACGCGGGTGGCGCTTTTGCCGGTGGGATCGCCGATGCGAGCCGTGAAGTCGCCAATGATCAGCACGGCCGTGTTGCCCGCATCCTGAAACGCCCGCAACTTGCGGAACAGGATCGAGTGGCCCAGATGGATATCGGAGCCGGTGGGATCGATGCCGAGCTTGATCCGCAACGGGCGGCCGTTGCGTTCGGCCTCAGCCAGGCGGGCCGCCAACTGCTGATCGGGATCCTGCGCGGCTCCCTCAGCAACACCGGCCGGAAACAGGTCGGCCACACCCCGCTCGAGCCATTGCGGCAATCCCCACGCGCCCTTGGCCATTGCTGCGGTGCTGTTCAGGGCCGGATCGTAGGCAGTGGGCGCTTCAGCCCTCCTTCTCCAGTTCGCTCTTCATCCGTTCAAGGGTGCGGTGCATCTGCTCGAACATCTGCTCGGGAGTCATGCCGAACTGCCCGAGCTGGGTGCGCAACTGCTCCACGGTGAGCTTGGCCTGGAAATCTTCCGAGAGCTCAAATCGCTTCATGAACACCCGGTAGCGGTCCATCAGCTCCTCCATGCGCTCGATGAACAGCTTTTTGCCCTCGCGATCGAACTTGCCGTATTCACCGCCCAGCTGCATCAGCTGCTGGTAATCGCCAAAGAGGCGCTTGGCTTCGTCCTGAACGATCTCGGAGTCGAAGAAAGCCACGGCGAACAGGCCCAAGCGATTCGAACAATTGTGCTGAGACGCTCCTGGGCTGACGAGTGCGGATCCACGTATCTGTGCTCCAGCCGGCAGCTGACGCACTGAGCTGCTCTGCGCAGAGTGGACGTGAAGCGAGCGGAATCGGGCCGTGGATTACACCCCCCTGATTGAGGAAGTGCGCGGTTTCGTGAGCAACGGCAGCGATCTGCTGGAACCGCACCGGGTTGTGGCCTGCTTGGGCAGCCGCATGGCCCTGAGCCTCTTCATCAGCTGCCTGCAACCAGGGCAGCAGCTGGTGGGGGCCTGCACCACCGAAGCCAAAGCGCTCGAGCTCCTGCAGCAGAAGAAGGACACTGTTCTGCTTTGCACCGACCGCCTCGAGCAGGGCAATGGTGGATCGCTGGTGGAAGCCGCCAAACACCTCGATCCAGCCCCCTGCACGCTGATGGTGGTCACCCAGCCGCGGCGGCTGATCACGATCCGCAGAGCCCTGGAAGCCGGCTGTGACGGCATCTGCCTGGAATCAAAGATTGGTCGCGGCACGGTCGTGAGGGCCCTGCAGGTGGTCGCTCAGGGGGCGGCCTACGTGGAGAAGGGTCTGATGGACCAATACCTCCAGGGTTATGCGGGCCTAAGCGACGCCCCACTCGCTCAGCTCACGGATCGTGAGGTGGAGGTGCTGCAACTGGTGGCTGGCAATGCCTCCAATCAGGAGATTGCTACTGCCCTCTTCATCAGTATCGAAACGGTGAAAAGCCACGTCGCTCAGATCCGCCGCAAACTCCCGGCCCGCAGCCGCCTTCATGCCGCCGTGAAAGGCATCCGCCTCGGTTTGGTGGACTGGCCGGAAGATCGTTAAGGTCAGGCGACGTTTGCAGAGCCTTCGCCTCCATGGCCCGGGGCCACTGGTTGGATCCACTCGCCCGCAGCCTGCTCGAGGCCACCGGGCAGCTGCCGAGGCAACGCAAATCCAGCGCTGCGACCACTGGCCCTGCCGGCACTGAGCCCCAGGCCGCGGAGATGAACGCTGCTGTGGAGCGCGATCTGCTGGAGCTGAAACTGCGGCACGATCCGGATCGGCGCCTGCACAATCCGGCCGAGGTCCAGCACGCGGCAGCGCTGGGCTGGCGGCTGGATGTGAACCGAGCCAGCGCCGCCGACTGGTTGAGGCTGCCAGGCATCACGCCCACCCAGGTGGATCTGCTGCTCAGGCTCCAACAGGGCGGCGTCCAGCTGAGCGGCCCGGAGGATCTGCAACGGCTGCTCGAGTTACCCCAGCAGCAGCTGGAGGCCTGGGAGCCCTTGTTGCTGTTCCGTTGGTACGGCGATGGCGCGCCGCCAACGCCCACCCGCAGCCAACTCGATCTGAATCACGCCAGCCCAGCCGCGCTGGAGCACCAGCTCACCCAGCTTGATGGCCCACGGCGGGCCCGGCTACTGAGGGAGCGCCAGCGGGCTCCCTTCAGCGATTTGGCCGATCTGCAACACCGCCTGCAACTGCCGCCGGCGCTGGTGGAAGGCCTGATCGGCAAGGTGTGCTTTGGCCAGGGGCCTGCCGGGCCGCAATTGCCGCGCTCAGCCTGAAGCGATGGCCGAGCGCAACGCGCCCCGGCAAGGGGATCTGTTCAGCAACGCAATCGGAGCCGGTGCCCTAGGCCCGGAAGCGCCACCCCTTCACGAGCATCAGCTGCGCGACTGGCAGCAACGGCTGCTGGAGTTTCAACAACCCCGCTTTGCTGGGGCAGCCCAAGAGCGCACTCTCTCCGCCGGCCAGATGGATCTATTTGGTGGAGCGGTGGTCGGCGCTGCAGCCACTGTGCAGCGCCTGGATCCCCTGGCCCTCGCCCCCCAGCACCTGCAGTTCTGGCGTTGGCCGGAAGCAGCCAACAGCGGCGCCGCTCTGTATTTCGTGCTGGATCGACCGCCCCATCTTTCCGGCCACCTGTTGCTCTACGTGGGTGAAACCGCCCAGGCCGATCGGCGCTGGAAAGGGGAGCACGACTGCAAGAGCTACCTGGCGGCCTATGGGGAAGCCCTACAGCAGGTGGGGCTGGGCAGCCAGCTGAGCATCCGCTTCTGGAGCGATGCCCCCAGGCCTGTGCGGGAGCGGCGGGCCCTGGAGCAAGCCCTGATCCGCCACTGGCTACCCCCTTTCAACAAGGAAACCCGCGGGCGCTGGGCCACTCCCTTCACCGCTGATCCCGACTGATCGCCCTACCATCGCGGCCAGCTGAACCGCCGAGATGCCCGCCGAAATCCGCTGCAGCACAGCCAGCCTCAGCAGCTGGAGCGGCGAAGCCCTGGCGGTGGGCCTGTTCAGCGGCGAAGCCGCTGAATCGAGCCGCCGTGCCTTGACCGAACGCTTCGGCACGGCCGTGGCCGAGCGGCTGGAGCAGCGGCGCTTCAAAGCCAAACCGGGCGAGTGCCTGAGCATCGATCTGCTAGGCCAGAGCCCCAGCTTGCTGCTGCTGGTGGGCCTGGGTGCCCCGGCCGATTTCGGCCCTGAACAGCTGCGTAGCGCCACAGCAGCCGCGAGCAAGGCAGCTGCTGCAGCTGGTGCCCAGCAACTGGGCCTGGCGATGCCCGTGGAGGGACTCGACCCTGCCACTGCAGCCAACGCCATGGCTGAGGCGGTGCGCCTCAGCCTCTACGCCGATCAGCGCTTCAAAAGCGAAGCCGATCCGAAGCCCTGTCCCCAACAAGTGGACCTACTGGGCCTGCCAGACACCGCCCATGGAGCGATCGCCAGCAGCCAAGCCGTGTGCAGTGGCGTGGAGTTGGCCAGGGAGCTGGTGGCAGCGCCGCCCAATGTGGTGACACCAGCCGCCCTGGCCGACACGGCGGCCACCATCGCCCGCGAGTTCGGTCTCGAACTCAAGGTGCTGGAGCGAGCCGAGTGCGAAGCACTCGGGATGGGCTCCTACCTGGCAGTGGCCCAGGGCTCGGATCTACCTCCGAAATTCATCCACCTCACCTACCGGCCGGACGGGGCCGTGACACGCCGGCTGGTGCTGGTGGGCAAGGGACTCACCTTCGATTCCGGCGGCTACAACCTCAAAACCGCCGGCTCGCAGATCGAGATGATGAAGTACGACATGGGCGGCAGCGCAGCGGTGCTGGGTGCCATGCGGGCCATCGCCGAGCTCAAACCCGCCGGCGTGGAGGTGCACATGATCGTGGCCGCCTGCGAAAACATGATCAGCGGCGGCGCCATTCACCCGGGGGCGATCGTGAAGGCCTCCAACGGCAAGACGATCGAGATCAACAACACCGATGCAGAAGGCCGTCTCACCCTGGCTGATGCCCTGGTGTACGCCTGCAAGCTCGAACCCGACGCGGTGGTGGATCTCGCCACCCTCACCGGCGCCTGTGTGATCGCTCTCGGCGAGGAGATCGCTGGCCTCTGGTCCCCCAGCGATGGCCTGGCTGAAGCACTGCTGCAGGCAGGGGAGCAAGGGGGCGAGAACCTCTGGCGCATGCCCCTGCGGGCCTCCTACCGCGAGGGACTGAAGAGCGGTCTGGCCGATATGAAGAACACCGGTCCCCGCCCCGGCGGCTCGATCACCGCGGCGCTGTTCCTTCAGGATTTCGTGAGCGCCGATGTGGCCTGGGCCCACATGGACATCGCCGGCACGGTTTGGAGCGATAAGGGACGGGGCCTCGATCCCGCCGGCGCCACTGGCTATGGCGTGCGCACCCTGGTGAACTGGGTGCAAGCCGGGGGGCCCTCCTAGGCTGGCTATTCACGACCGCTCCAGCTCGACGTCATGGCCGTTCGCAAGATCCGCTGGTTCGTGAAGGCCCAGATCGGGGTGCTGCTGCTGCCCGCCGGACTTTGCCTGTTCGGGGAAGCCGTGCAGCGCCGCACCCTGCAGACCATGGGGCAACCGCATGGCCCCTGGTTCTGGTATGGCACCCTCAGCTTGGTGGCCATCGTTGCCGGCGTGGGCCTAATGGTGGAAAGCGGCCTGCTGCGGGGGTACCCCGGGCAACAGCGCGAACCCAAGACCTGAACCGCTGAACCCTCAGGCCGCAGCCGCAATGCGATTGCCGCTTTGCATCACGTCCCGCGGAGCCTCTAGGGCATGGATCTGCCAGCGAGCACGCTCACCGAAGTGCTGCAGCAATCGATCCAAATCGTCTGACGCCTGCTTCGGGCTCTCATAGGGGCCGATATGACGGGTCACGAGACCATCGCGAATCGTCAGCAGATACATACACACACCTGCATTCGCATCACATCACGCTAGGAGACACTCTCCAGAGAAAAAAGGGCGGAAACCCGCTCCACCACTCAAAAACAACCAAAAGTGTCGGAGGGGAGCTTCACTATTTCCTCCGAATTGGCCGAAGGGCGCTGTTGCGGATTGGGTCAGGAAGCCGACACCCAGGGAGCGCGGCTGCGGGCCTTAGAGCCCCAAAGCTGATCCAGGCGCCGATCCCGGCCGCAGGCCCAGCGGTAGTAGCGGTATTTCACGCTGTTGAGCTCGGCGTAATCCTGGTGATAGCCCTCTGCAGGCCAGAAGCGCTCGAGCGGTTTGATCTGAACCCGAATCGATGAGGCTGGCTGCTTCAGCTCCTTGGCGGCCGCCTGGAGACTGGCCTTGGCTTGCTGTTGCTGCTCCTTGCCGCTCGTGAAAATCACCGGACGATAGGAACTGCCGCGATCGCAAAACTGTCCGCCTCCATCGAGGGCGTCCACATTGCGCCAGTAGGCCCGCAACAAGGTGGGATAGCTGATCTTGGAGGGATCAAAACGCACCCGCACCGCTTCCTGATGCCCTGTGCCACCCGCGCTCACCTGGCGATAGGTGGGGTTTCGAAGGCTTCCACCGCTGTAGCCGCTTTCGGCATCGAGCACCCCGGGCAGCTTTTCGAGATCGTGCTCCAGGCACCAGAAACAGCCGCCGGCCAGCACGGCTTCCTCCACGGCGGCGTGGGCTGGTCCCGCTAGCAGCAGCACAACCGCTAGCAGCAGGGGCAGGGCTCGCTTGATCAAGCGGAGGTGGCGTTCGGCAGAGCGTCCAGGATGGCAGCCGCAGCCCGTTGGGTGACGCCCGGCTCACCAAGGGCTTGCCGCAGGCGCTGGTAGCCCTCGTCCACCCGTTGACGCGCTGCTGGGTCGTTGAGCAGAGGCCATGCTTCGTGCACCACCGCCTCGGCGGTGAGCTGGTCCTGCAGCAACTCGGGAACGAGGCGCTCCTGCAGCACCAGATTCACCGGTGAGATGTGATCCACCTGGAAGTTGAGCAGATGCTTCGCCACCCAGGCGGTGGGCCTACTCACCCGATAGGCCACCACCTGGGGCACGCCCCGCAGAGCCAGTTCCAAATTCACCGTGCCGGATTTGTTCAGCGCCAGATCCGCCGCAGCGCAGAGCGCGGGACGCTGCTGATCCGCCTGGGCGGCTGGCACCACCTCGGCCTGCACGCCAGCGGCCTCCAGCATCTGGGCAAGCACCGGCTCAAACGCGGCCTGCCCTGCCGGCACCATCACCCGCAAGCCTGGGCAACGGCGCTGGAGTTCGGCGGCGGCGGCAGCCAAGGGCGGCAGGAGATAGCGCAGTTCCTGCTGACGGGAGGCGGGGAAGAGCAGCAGCAAACGCTCATGGGGCTGCAAACCGAGCTGAGCCCTTGCCGCATCCCGGCTCGGCAAATCGACGAGCGTGTCGAGCAAGGGATGGCCCACCCAGGTGACCTGGGCACCCCTGGCCCCGTAGAACCGGGCCTCCTCAGGGAAGATCGCCAGGATTCGATCGGTGAAGCCAATCAGCCGGGTGGAGCTACCCTCGCCCACCCGGAACGCCCACTCCTGAGGGGCGATGTAATAAAAGATCGGCACCTGGGGCAACCTGCGCTTCACCTTCAGGCCAAGGCCCACATTGGCGCCCATGTAATCGATCAACACCACCGCATCGGGGGGCGTGCGCTTCAGCCAACGCCCCACACGCCGCTGCACCCGCAGGGTGGGCACCACAAGCGGCAGAGCTTCCCACAGGCCGATCGAGCCCATGGGTGTGGTGTTGGCTAGCAGCGCGGCGCCGGCCTGGCGCATCCGCTCACCTCCGAGGGCACTGATCTCGAGCGGCAGTTGGCGCCGATCGGCTTCCTTGCGCAGAGCAGCCACCAGCAGACCGCCCTGCAGATCACCGGATACCTCACCGGTGCTGATCAGCAGACGCCTCATGAACGCCCGGCAGGCAGCGGACCGCGGCGACCGGGACCGATCGAGGCCTCCAGAAAGCTCACCAGGGTTTCGGCTGGCGCGAGCAGGGTTTGACGGCGTACTTGTTGGAGAGCATCGGCCAAAACGGCATCAGAGCGATAAAGCTCTGCCCACACCTGCTGCAACTGCTTGGCCTGGGCACCGCCATCGAGCTCCGCCAGCCCGCTGCGTTTGATGCCAATGCGATTCAGCCCGCGCAGACGGCCGGGATGGCCCTCCACGATCGCGTAGGGGGGTACATCCCGATCGATGCGACTCATGCCACCCACCATTGCCATGGTGCCGATGTGTACAAACTGATGGATCCCGAGCACCCCGCCGATCACGGCGCGATCACCGATCACCACATGGCCGGCCACAGCCACGCCATTGGCGATCACGATCCGATCCCCCAGCAGGCAGTTGTGGCCCAAATGGCTGTAGGCCATCAACAGATTGCCGCTGCCAATCCGCGTTTGTTCACCGTCGTGGGTGGCGCGGTTGATGGTGACGCACTCGCGGATGGCGTTGTCATCGCCGATCACCACCTCGGTGGAGGCACCGTTGTATTTGAGGTCTTGGGGTTCGGCGCCAATACACGCACCCGGGAAGATGCGGTTGCGGCTTCCCATGGTCACCCGGCCATCAAGCACAACGTGCGGACCGATTCGGCTGCCGGCGCCGATCGACACCTCAGGGCCCACCACCGCATAGGGGCCGATCTCAACCCCTGCATCGATCTGAGCGCGGGAGTCGACCACCGCCGTTGGGTGGATTCTGGTTTCGCCCGTGCTGGCTTCCATGGCGAGAGACGACATCACAGCAGCGGCTCAGTGCACCAAGGAGAACATCAGCTCTCCGGCGCAAACCAGTTCTCCATCCACGGTGGCTTCAGCTTTCACCTTGCCAAACCGTTTGCGCTTGAGGCTCAGGAGCTCACAGCTGATCACGAGCTGATCACCTGGCACCACCGGACGGCGGAACCGCACACCATCGATACCGGCGAACACGAACAGCCCCTTCGGTAGGTCGGGCATCTGGGTCACGATCAAGCCACCCACCTGGGCCATCGCTTCCACAATCAGCACCCCGGGCATCAGCGGCCTGCCGGGGAAATGCCCCTGGAACTGGGGTTCGTTGAAGGTCACGTTCTTGATCGCCACCGCCCGCTTGCCGGGATCGTGCTCGATCACTCGGTCCACCAGCGCGAAGGGGTAGCGATGGGGCAGCAAGCCCTGAATCTGCTCACTGGTGAGCACAGGCGCCGATGGCGAAGGGGAGGCGGTCAAGGCAATCAGGAGGAGGAAACCAGGGCGGCAGCCAAGGCCGTGTGCAACCCGTGGGAACCACGGAAGGCAAACACCTGGGCCTGGGGCAGACCCGCCAGGGCGAGATCGCCCAGTAGGTCAAGGAGCTTATGGCGCACCGGTTCATCGGCAAAGCGCAACGGGGGGTTCACCCAGCCATCGCCATCGCACACCAGGGCGTTATCGAGCGCCCCGCCCTTGATCAGTCCAGCCGCCAGCAGCTGCTCCACTTGCTGCTTGAACCCAAACGTGCGAGCCGGAGCGATCTGCTCCACAAACGCCTCAGGCGTGAGCTCCAGACTGAACAATTGGCGGCCGATGGCCGGCTGGGGAAACTCGATCGCGGCCGCCAACCTGAGGCGCTCACTGGGAAGAGCCGTCACGAAACTCTGGCCGTGCTGCAGGGTGATCGGCGCCGATAACGCGGAGGCCACAGGCCGAGGCCCCAGCGCTTTCAACCCCACCTCGGCAATCGCCTCCACCCAGGGCTGAGCAGAGCCATCCATCAAGGGGATCTCTGGCCCATCCACCAGCAACAGCGCCGAACTGATGCCCACCCCCGCCAGAGCGGCCAGCAGGTGTTCCACCGTGGCCAGCCGGCGCTGATCCAACTGCAGGGCGGTGCACAACTGGGTTTCGCAAACCTGGGAGGGATGCAGCTGCGATAGCGGAAGCTCCGGCGCATCGAGCCAGCCCACCCAATAGCCGGCCTGTTCAAACGGCTCCAGACGCAGACGTGCCGTGGCGCCGCTGTGCAGACCAACGCCCGAGCGCTCCACCGGAGCATTCAGGGTCCAGGCCTGGGAGTAATCGCGGGGCAAGAACGTCACGCTGTTGCTCAGAATTTCCAACCCACACCCAGGTTGAAGCGCCACTCGCCTGTGAAGTCTTGGCTCGCCACCTCCAGACGCAACGGACCAACAGGGGTGGTGACGATCAAACCGGTACCCACGGAGAAGCCTTCACCAGGTTTGAGCAGAAGCCCACCAGGGTTGCCGGGAACATTGGCCTGGCTGCCGAAGCTGGTGCCGCCATCGACAAACAGCTCACCGCTGATGATGCTGAAAATCGGGAAGCGGTATTCGAGCGTGGCCTCACCGAAGCTCTTACCGACGCCCAGGTCGCAGTCGTAGTAGCCGCGAACAGAGTTGGAGCCCCCGAGGCAGAACGCTTCGTAGGGGGGCAGGTTGCCCACGTTGGTGCCCGCTGTCACCTGGAAGGCCAGGGCCTGCTTGCAGTCCTCCTTCTGGCCAGGCTTAGGCCGGCAGCCTTTGAAGATCTTGAGCCAGTTCACCGGGATGTAGTGGGTGTAGCTGGCTCGCAGACGATTGAAGCTGGGTGAATCGGGCCCCACAGAGAAAAACTGTTCCGTACCGAGGCTGATGAAATTGCCCGACGTGGGGTTGCGCGGGTCGTTGAGATTGTTCATCGTGGCGGCCACGCGCAGGCCCACCAACTGGTTCTTTTCAGCGCAGTTGTAAGCGATGCAGATGACATCCTTCACCTGCGTTTTGCCATTACTGTAATTGTTGGTGTTCATGCCGTAGGGCATCCCGGTGCCGCTGAAATTCATCGGCGTGACTTCCTGACCGCTGAAGCCCACCACCACATTCCAAGGAGCGCGCTTGTAGGGGTTGCCTCCGTTCAGCGGGCGAACGAACTGAACGTTCGCACCGATGCGCTGCAGGGCAATGGAGTTGTTGTCGAGGTTGAACCAATTGAGGCTGGGATCAGCTTTCTCGGCCTTGGAAATCGAGCCGAAGGACGTGCCGGTGGGGTTGTTCTTGCTCTGGATGTTGTAGGCAGTGGCGTTGGCCGGAGCCTTGAAGAAGTCGTTCGACACATCCGACACGGTGTTAATCGTGCCGTTGTTCTGGCTCTGGAAGATCTGCGGAACCTCCCGGCTGAAGAAGACCCGTGCCCGGAAGGCGGTGCGGAACTTATCGCCTTTAATCCAGGGATCGGTGAACGAGATATCGCCTAGGCCGCCGAACTGGCCGTAGGTGAAGTTCACCGCCAGATCCCAGGCACGGCCCAGCAGGTTGCTGTCCTGCAGCTGCACCTGACCGAACACACCCTGGGCCTGGCTGTAGCCCAGACCACCGGAGAGCGAACCGCTCGACTGCTCAACGATGCCGAGCACGATCGTCACCTCACCCGGGTTGCCCGCCACCGGTCTGAGGGTCACCTTCACATCACCGAACAGGCCAGTGCCGTAAAGGCGTTTGATGTCATCTTCCAGCTGGCGCCGGTTGAAGGTGTCGCCGGGCTTGATCGACACCTCGCGGGTCACCACCCATGGCTTGGTCTTACCGCGGATCGGCTGGCCCTTGTCGTTGGTGCTCTCGCCTTCCTTATTGAGGAACTGCACCTCCACGCCCGCCACGGTGCCTTCCCGCACCTGCAGCTGTGCGACACCTTCCGGACTCACCCGGGTGGGGCCACTCACCCGAGCCAGGGAATAGCCCTGGTCGGCGTACCACTTCTGCAGCTCAGCGATGCGAGCCTGCAGCGTGTTGAGGTTGAGAGTTTTGCCGTAATCAGCAGCGAAGGTGTCGGGAATCAGGTTGGGGGGCATCTTGGTCTTCGCCCCCACGCCCTCGAGCTCCACTTTGGTGAGCACGGGGTTGGGTACCACGGTCACCACCAGCTGCACTCCGAGCGGGCCATCAGCCGGCTGGATGCGCACATCGGAGAACCAACCGGTGGCGTAGATCGCCGAGAGGTCGTTCTGCAGCTCGCTGCGGGTCACCTGGGTGCCCGGGCGGGTGGCCATCGCGTCGTACACCGCGATCTCGAGCCGTTCCTGCTCGGGATGGCCCTCGATGCCCTTCACCACCACCTCGCTAATCAGCACCTTTGGCTCGGCCTTGGGTGCAGGTGCGAGGGATTCAGGGCTCACCCCTGGAGAGGCTGCGGGGTTTTGCGACGGTGGCCCCCCAGGGGCCTCAGCCTGAGCCAGAGCTGCAGGAGCCGAGACCAGAACCGCACCAGCTGCCAGCGGCAGGATGGAGGCCAGCCCAAGGGAGCCGCGATTGCGCAGAGCGCGGCTCAAACCGTTGCGGATGGCGGCCATGGGTACAGCGAAGGCGCGGCAGAGCCGCAAATTCCGCCGAACTTACTTGCCTGAACGGGGTGGAGGACATGCTGCTTGGACCCGTTTGAGAACCTCCCCGTAGGCCTCCACCACGCCGCCGAGATCCTGGCGGAAACGGTCCTTGTCGAGGATCCGGTCGCTGGCATCGCTCACCTGCTGATCCCAGAGGCGGCAGGTATCGGGGCTGATCTCATCCGCTACCACCAGCGCGCCATCGGCGCTGAAGCCCAGCTCAATCTTGAAATCCACCAGCTGCAGGCCGATATCGGCGAAGAAGCGGAGCAGACAGTCGTTCACGGCCATGGCCAGCCGCTCGAGCTCCCGGCGTTGCTCGGGTGTCAGCAGCCCCAGTCGCTGCAGGCGGGCATCGGTAAGCAGCGGATCACCGAAGGCGTCGTCCTTGTAATAGAGATCGAGCAGAGGCGGATCGAGAGGTGTGCCGGGCTCGATCGGCATCTGCTTGCAGAGGGAGCCGAAGGCGGTGTTGCGCACCACCACCTCCACAGGCACGATCTGCACCGGGCGCACCAGCATCCAGTTGGGCTGCTGCAGTGAGAGGTAGTGCGTAGGAATGCCCTCACGCTCCAATAGCTCGAATAAGCGCGAGGAGATCTGACAGTTCAGTTCTCCCTTGCCGGCCAGCTGGGCCTTCTTGAGGGCATTGAAGGCCGTGGCGTCGTCCTTGTATTCCACTGCCACCAAATCCGGCTGATCGGTGGCGAACACGCGCTTGGCCTTCCCTTCGTAGAGCAGCGATCCAAGGCTGTAAGCGGTCATGGCTGCGAAGGACGGGGTGAAGCGGTGGAGGGGGAGCTGGGCAGTGAACCGGGAGGGGAGGCGCCCAGCACGGCGGCGTGACCACCGGCGGCTCGTGGACTGCGCAGCTGGTGCTGCAGCTGCGCAGTCCGCTCGCTCTGTTGAGGATCCTGCCGTGCCAGCTGCCAGGAGCTGTAAGCGTCATCCACCCGCTGGCTGAGCCGCTCGAGGCGCTCGCGCGGCCGGCTGGAGGCCATCCCTTCCGCTTCGAGCAACGCCCGCTGCTGATCCAGCAGCTCGATCGCCAGCCCCCAGGCCTCCGCGACAGCTGCTTGATCGAGGGCGCGCTCAAGGAGCTGATCCCGCTCCTGCAACGGCAGCTCCTTAAGCAGCGCCACCGCCTGCTTCAGGCGGTGCGCCATCGGCTGACCGGGCATCTGGCCCGCCAGCAGAGCCGCCGCGGCCTCGCGGCGACGGCCTAACACCAGCAGGTGATCCACGTAGACATCCAACGCCGAGCGGGTCGCCACGCTGCCGTCCTCGCGCAGCTTGAGCGGCAGGGCGAGGGTTTCCAGACTGGCCGCATTGCCCTGAGCCAGCTCCTCGAGGGTCTCCGCCGCCAGGCCGTGATGCAAGCCCGCCTGGGCGGCACGCCAGCGCTGCACCAACCACTGGTTGCGCTCCTCACCGGCGCGGGGGCTGAAGCGGTTGAGCACCGCCAAGGCCCCATCCGGCGCCCGGCAGCTCAGCAGGGCATTGGCATTCACCAGCACGGTCTGAAACGGCTGGGGCGCCGGAGCCATCTCCAGCAAACGGGCCTGGAGCAGCTGGAGCCGCTTGTTAAAGCCGAAGCCATCGGCTTCAACGCACGCCAGGTTGAGCGCTTGCAGATCTCCCTTCACCAGCAGCTCCTGGAACTGCGCTTCCGGCATGCTTCCGGGAACAGGCGGCGCCGACGGACCGGGTTCAGGCACCGGTGCCTTGGGCTCAAAGAAGCCGCCGATCACCCGCAGGATGAACAGTTCCTGCGCCCGAACCGGTGAGGCCAGGAGCAGGGCCATCAACCCGAGCAACAGGCCTGAACGCAGAACCACCGGCGTGTAAAGAAGGGAAGGCACCAGCGGCTGTCCTCTTGGCCTCAACCTAGGGGAGTCCGCCGGAGCAGACACCGTTTCAAGCTGCCTGATGAGCACCGCTGCCCCTGGAGTGAGCCCCGCCCGCGTGCTCGTGGTGGGCGGCGGCGGCCGCGAGAACGCCCTGGCCTGGGCCCTCAACCGCAGCGACGGCGTGGAGCAGGTGTGGGTGAGCCCCGGCAATGGCGGCACCCAGGATCTGGCGGGCTGTCAGCAGCTGGCCATTGCCGAAAGCGACCACGACGGGCTGCTCGGCGCCTGCCGCGAGCACGCTGTGGATCTGGTGGTGGTGGGTCCAGAGGCGCCGCTGGCCGCCGGCCTGGCCGATCGCCTGCGGGCGGCCGGATTCCCGGTGTTCGGCCCCGGCGCCGATGGAGCCCAGCTCGAAGCCAGCAAACAGTGGGCCAAGGCCCTGATGGTGGAGGCCGGTGTACCCACAGCCGGTTACTGGCAGGCCAACAGCAGGGAGCAGGCTCTCGCAGCCCTGGAGGCTCAGGCCAAGCCCCTGGTGGTGAAGGCCGATGGCCTGGCCGCTGGCAAGGGCGTCACCGTGGCCGACACGATCGAGGAGGCACGCGCCGCCATCGAGGAGATCTTTGCGGGCCGTTTCGGCGCTGAGGCCTCATTGGTGCTGGAGGAGCGCACCCATGGCCCCGAGGTGTCGGTGTTCGCCCTCACTGATGGCGAACGGATGGTGCTGCTGCCTCCCGCCCAGGACCACAAGCGCATCGGAGAAGGCGACACAGGCCCCAACACCGGAGGCATGGGCGCCTACGCCCCGGCCCCGCTGCTCGATGCCGCAGGGCTGGAGCACGTGCGCGAGCTGGTGCTCGAGCCCACGCTTGCGGCCCTTCAGGCCCGTGGGATCAGCTATCGCGGCGTGATCTATGCCGGCTTGATGCTCACCAGCGATGGGCCGAGCGTGATCGAATTCAATTGCCGCTTCGGTGATCCGGAGTGCGAAACGCTGATGCCCCTGCTCGGCCCGGAGCTAGCAGCGGTGCTGCTGGCCTGCGCCACAGGACGACTGGATCAGGCGCCGGCGCTGAGCATCGCCCCCCACTGCAGCGCCTGCGTGATCGCGGCCGCTCAGGGCTACCCCGGCGAGATCCGCAAGGGCGATCTGATCAGCAGTGATCTGCGCAGCAGCGAAGACCTGCAGCTGTTCCATGCGGGCACCCAACGCCAGGCCGATGGTCGCTGCATCACCAGCGGCGGACGGGTGCTGGCAGTGGTGGCGCAGGCCGACAGTTTTGACAAGGCGTTTGAGCGGGCTTACACCGGCCTGGCTCAGGTGCAGTTCGAAGGAATGACCTACCGGCGCGACATTGGCCACCAGGTGCGCAGCCGATGAACGCAGGCACCGCTCCGCTCAGCTGGTGGCAGCGGCTGGCCCGCTGGTGGGCGGAATTCAGCCTGCAAACCAAATTGCTGGCGGCCGCCACCCTGGTGGTGAGCCTGGTGATGGCGGCCATCTGCTTCTTTGCCCTCAATGGCATCCAGGCGGATGTGCGCATGAGCGACACCCGCTTTGCCCGTGATCTGGGCCTGCTGCTCTCGGCCAACGTGACGCCGCTGGTGGCCGAAGGCAACGACCGGGAACTGGCGGCGGTGGCGGAACGCTTCTGGAAATCCAGCCGCAGCCTCCGCTACATCTTTTTCGCCGATCCCGATGGCGTGATTTATCTCGGGATTCCGATCAGCGGCAGCAGCGGCGGCAGTGAACTGCTGCTCAGCCGCCGGCTCGAGCTGCCGGCCGATCTGGCCCGCCGCCCCCAGAACCCCCTGATCCGCCAGCACCTCAGCCCCGATGGGCAGGTGACCGACGTATTCGTTCCGCTGGTGTCCGGCGATCGCTACCTCGGCGTGCTGGCCCTGGGCATCAACCCCAACGAAGCCGCCCTAGCCAGCGCCGCCCTCAGCCGCGAGGTGACAGTGGCGGTGTTCATCTCGATCTGGGTGCTGGTGATCCTGGGGGCCGTGTTCAACGCCCTCACGATTACGCAGCCGGTGAAGGAGCTGTTGCGGGGGGTGCGCTCAATCGCCAGCGGTGATTTCGAGGCCCGCATCGCCTTGCCCGTGGGCGGCGAGCTGGGGGAGCTGCTCGAGGGGTTCAACGACATGGCCTCCCAGCTTGAGGCCTACAACGAAGCCAACATTGAGGAGCTGACCGCCGCTCAAGTGAAGCAGCAGTCGCTGATCGCCACCATGGCGGACGGGGCACTCCTACTGGATGCTGAGGGACGCCTCGTGCTCGTGAATCCCACGGCGCGGCGCCTGTTCCGCTGGGAGGGCCGCAAGCTCGAAGGGGCCCTAGTGGGCGAGGAACTACCCGAGGTGCTGGCGGTAGAACTGCAGGCCCCGCTCGACAGCCTGCTGAGTGGTGAACGCGACAGCACCGATGTGCGATGCAGCTTCGGCGAACCGCCCCGCACCCTTCGAATTGTTCTGCAGTCAGTCCGGGATGTGAGCGGCGAGAGCCTCAAGGGCATCGCAGCGACAGTGCAGGACCTCACCCGCGAGGTGGAACTCAATGCCGCCCAGAGCCGTTTCATTAGCAACGTCTCCCACGAGCTGCGGACGCCGCTGTTCAACATCAAGAGCTACGTGGAAACCCTCCACGACCTCGGTGATCAACTGAGCGAAGAAGACCGTAAGGAATTTCTGGCGATCGCCAACGCCGAAACCGATCGGCTCACGCGCCTCGTGAACGATGTGCTCGATCTCTCGCGGCTGGAAAGCGATCGGGCCTGGAACATGGAGCCGGTGGAGTTGCGGCCCGCCATGGAGCAGACCCTGCGCAACTACCGCCTCAATGCCCAGGACAAGGGGGTGGAACTCTCCCTGGAAGTGGATGAGCAACTCCCCCGCGTGCGCGGCAACTGGGATCTACTGCTGCAGATTTTCGACAACCTGGTGGGCAATGCCCTCAAGTTCACAGCCAGCGGCGGCCGCCTGATGCTGCGCGCCTACCCGTGGCCCGACACCTGCCTGATCGATCCAAGCACCGCCGCCAACGACGACAATCCCAACTGTGCCCTCACCGCTCCGCTGCCTCGTTTGCGGGTGGAGATCGCTGATACCGGCTCAGGCATTTCCCGAGAGGACCAGGAGCGCATCTTCGAGCGCTTCTACCGGGTTGAGAACGCCGTTCATACCGAAGTGGGCACTGGACTGGGGCTCTCCATCGTTCGCGGCATCCTCGAAAAGCACGGCACGAGCGTGCGCATGGCCAGTGAACTTGGGGTAGGCACCACCTTCTGGTTTGACCTGCCACTCGAGGAGGCTGACGACGATGAGCTCCGCCTCGAGGCCGAGCGCCGCCGCTCCGACCAGGCTCAGTCTCCGCTCACACCCTGAACAATTCGGGAGAGTTCGCTTCGCTCATCAGTGTTGATCCGATGAGGAACGCCGCTAATGATCCGTTCGAAGTTGGAGAAGGAATCCTTGATCTCGGGACCATTGCTGGTGATCATAAATTCGCGGATGCCCTTGTCGTGCCAGGAACCACGCATCTTGAACACGTTGAGAGCCCGAGCCATTTCACCGCGGATCTCCACGTATTGCAGCAGCAGGATCGTGTCGGTGATCGTGGAGATGTGCGAGTCGGTGATGGAGTGGCTGCCCATGAACTCCTCAGAGGTGTTCGTGAAGAAGCCGGCGATCTCTTCCTGCTTGGCGTAACCGGTCACGCCGATCACAAACTGGCGGAAGGCGTTATGGCTCACCCCGCGGGCTAGGGCCGAGAGCGAATCGATCGCCATGCGCGAAGGCTTGAACTGACCGATCTCCGTTTTGATGATCTGCAGGTGATCTTCAAGACCTGTAGATTCGGGATAGGCGCAGATGATCTTCAGCAGACCATCACGCTCCATCTGCTCAAAATCGATGCCCCAGCTGGTGGCATTCCGCAGCAGCTGGGCCCGTGATTCCTCGTAGGCAAACAGAATCGCCCGCTCCTTGTTGGCGCAAGCATTCTCCACAAACTTGCTCACCAGCAGCGTCTTGCCAGTGCCGGTGGCGCCGGTCGCCAGGATGATCGAATCCTTGAAGAAGCCGCCACCGCACATCTCATCGAGCCGCGGCACACCGGAGCTCACGCGCACATTCGAGCTGCGCTGGGTGAGGCGCATCGCACCCAGCGGGAAGATGCTGATGCCGTGGGATCCCATCGTGAAGGGGAACTCCCCCTTCATGTGGGTGGTGCCACGCAACTTGAGGATCTCCACCGTGCGGCGCCGGCGCTCCCCCTCCAGCACGTTGCGCAGGATCACCACGTTGTCACTCACAAACTCCTCCACCCCATAGCGGGCGATGGGGCCGTACTCATCGATGCGCTCAGTGGTCATCACCGTGGTCACACCGATCTCCTTGAGCCGAGCGATGAGGCGGAAGATCTCGCGCCGCACCACTGAAACGGCGTCATATTGCTGAAACACCGCCGTGATCGAATCGATCGCTACACGGCGAGCCTTGTATTTGCGGATCGCGTAGTTAATTCGCTCGATCAGGCCTGAGAGATCAAAACTTCCAGCCACATCCTGCCCTTCCGGATCAGGGGAGGCATCCAGCAGGAACAGCTTGTCCTGCTCCACCATTTCCTGCAGATTCCAGCCGAAGCTGGCGGCGTTGCGCAGGATATCGAGCGGCGACTCCTCAAAGGTGACGAAGATGCCCGGCTCATCAAACTGCCGGATCCCGTTGTAGAGAAAGTTCAGGGAGAAGACGGTCTTACCCGTGCCAGAGGTGCCGCTGATCAGCGTTGAGCGACCGATCGGCAGACCGCCCTGACAGATGTCATCAAAACCCTCAATCCCGGTGGGCAGCTTCTGCACCGAGGAGAGTGAATGGCTAGGGGCGGTGGGGTCCTGCATGGAACGAATGGGCCTGAAGGGAATTTAGATGGATCTGACTGAAAACACAGCCGATCAGGGGAGCTAAAGCAAACCGCCGGGGGCCTCCTCCTCTCCAACGGGATCAGCCAACCCTTCATCGCTGAGCTCCTCGTACAGGAGGTCGAGACCGATCAGGACCCGTTCGCGATCCGAGAGGTCGCCGATGATCCTGCGCACCGGTGGCGGCAGGATCTTGGCCAGGGTGGGGGTGGCCAGAATCTTGTCTTCCTCGGCCAACTGCGGGTTCTTGAGCACATCGATCACCTTCAGGGCATAGACCCCTTGAAATTCGGTATCGAGGATGTTGCGAAGGGTCTTCAACGCCCGCATCGAGTTGGGCGTATTCCCTGCCACATACAGCTTGAGGATGTAGGTCTTGCGGGGGCTCATCTAAATCACCTCCTGGGATTGGGACTGGCTGACATCGGCTGATAGTTCGGCACCCCCTAGAGGCAAATCGGGCGGGACCGAACGGCGGTACATCTCGCAGAGATGGGCCATCACATCGAGCAAGGCGAGGCGGTAGTCCTGGAGGAAGTCGTTCTTGTGCCCCTCCAGCTTGAGCTGCTTCCAGAACGCGTCAATCAGATCGACGTGAATTTCCACCACCTTGTTGATCGGCAGATCACCGAAAAAGGCGGAATGCACAAAGCTTTCGATCGCCTGATTGGCCGCTGCCGGATCCCGGAAGTAGCTGATCAGCACATCGCGGTAACTGCGCTTGAGGGAGCGCAACAGCTCCTCACGCTCCTCCTGGGGAAGGTTGCGCAGAAACAGCGAGGGATCGCGCTTGTAAAAAACCCCCAGATACCCAAGGCGACCCTTCAGGCGATTAGGCAACCGCCAGCCTTCCGGTGTGTCTGCCGGCACAGCGCCTTCGGCCTGGCCGCCAGCGGGAGCCGGCAGACCACGCCGCAGAAAGCGCGATACGGCCGCATCGACGCTGTAGGCGATCTGCTCGAGCTGATCCTGAGGCAGGTGCACCTCTGCGTCGTGATACTCGACGCGGCCGCTCACCTCTCCAATCACCACCGCGGGGAGCAGCAGACCCTGCTGACGCAGCCCCTCAAAGACAGCCGGAGGTTGCACCCCCTGCTGCAACAGCACCACATCAAAGAGTTCTCGCCGCTCCTGCAGTTCGCGGATCGGGTCGGGCAATGAGCCGAGATCCTCAAGCCGGTAACGGCCACCCTTCAGCCAGGTGCGGCATGCCCGCTCCACGCGCGGATCCGGCAGCAGCGAGGCAATCGTGAGAGCCGGCTGTGACATGGGCCGCGATCGAGGCCTGGCAACGCCCACAGTGTTGACGGGTCGGAGGGCAAAAGGGGAAGATCATTGTTTGTCTTTCGATTGCCGTGCGGCAGGCCGAAATGACGAATGATCTCCAGGGGTCACCCCAGGGGCTCCAACCGTCAGCCTGTCCACGCCCTACACGCCATGAGTACGACCTCCAGCAACGGTTCCGACGCCGCTCCATACGCGATCGTTGAGACCTCAGGCACCCAGGTGTGGGTTCAGCCCAACCGCTACTACGACCTCAACCGCATCAACGCTGATGTCGAAAGCACCCTCACCCTGGAGAACGTGCTCCTGGTGAACGACGGCAAGGCCGCCAACGTGGGTCAGCCCTACGTGAAAGGCGCCACCGTGGAACTGCAGGTGATGGAGCATCGCCGCGGCCCCAAGGTGATCGTCTACAAGATGCGCCCCAAGAAGAAGACCCGCCGTAAGAACGGTCACCGTCAGGAGCTAACCCGCGTGATGGTGAAGTCCATCAGCGTGGGCGGCAAAGCCCTGGCCTGATCAGCCGCAGCGTTCCTCAACCAAACACTCCTCTGAACCATGGCCCACAAGAAAGGCACCGGCTCCACCCGCAACGGCCGCGACTCCAACTCCAAGCGCCTCGGCGTGAAGCGTTACGGCGGTGAGTCGGTGAACGCTGGCTCGATCCTGATCCGTCAGCGCGGCACCTCCGTGCTCCCCGGCAACAATGTCGGCCGCGGCTCCGATGACACCCTGTTCGCCCTCGTGGACGGCGTGGTGAGCTTCGACACCATCAAGCGCGGCCTCCGCACCCGCAAGCGCATCAACGTGGCTGTCGGCTGATCATCAGCTCGCACCAAGCCTGCTCGCTCAGGCTGAATCGGCCGGCACCTTTGGTGCCGGCTTTTTTGTTGCCCGCACAGATCGGGGCGGCCTCAGCCGCCCAGCAGCCGGTAGGCCCTGGTGGTGATCAGGAAGGGATGAAACACCTCGAGGAAACGGCTCTGCAGCGTGCGGAAGAAACGCTCCACCAGCTGGGGATCATCGAAATGGAAGGGATACTCACCTGAGAAGCCCTTGAAGAAATACCAATTGAGCAGAGCGATGGCCGCGGGTGACATTCGTGCCGCGAACTGCTCCAGCTGGGCACTGGGATCGCTGAGATGCTCCAGCACATCGAGGCACACGATCGTGTCGAACTGGGCGGGCAGCTCCGCCGCATCGAGATCGCGGAAGCAGCGGAGCTTGTGGGACAGCCCGAAGCGCTCGGCACGAGCCTGCACAAACCGGCGGTTTTCCGGATTCAGATCCACAAACCACACCGCCTCCACCTGAGGCAACGCCGCCGCTGCCAGCGCGTGGGTGCCGATGCCACCACCGAAATCCAACACGTGACCACGGGCGAACTGCTGCTGCAGGCGCAGGGTGTCGGCGATGTAATCGGCGCTGCTCAGATGCCAGGCCGCGAGCTCCAGCAGGTGCCCCGTGCCCACGGCGGTTTCGTAGAAAGCCTCCGCCTGATCGGGGGCAAAGGCGCCGGGATGAGCCGCTGCCAGCGCATCGGTGGCGAGGGGCAGGCGATGCTCCAGCTCCTCCAGCTCAAGGGCGAGATGATCAGCCAGCTGGCGGCGCAGATCAAAGCCTCCTTTGAGGAATTGATCGAGGGAGAGGGTGGCGTGAGGGCTCATGGGAGCTCACCGTAGAGGTGAGCCTGGAGCCGCATCGAGCTCAGCGCCGGCCCCTGGCACCACCAACCAATGCCGCAGCCAGGCTGTGAGCCAATAAAAGGGCAGCGTGTCAGCCAGGGCTGCCACAGCCTTGAACAGATAGCCACTGGCGATAAAGCTGCCGAGCTGGGGCCACACCGGCGCATCGGGGCGCACCGGCAGCACATGGGCGCCGTAGTGGCTGATCAGCACCACGGCCGTGGTGTCCACTAGCTGACTCACCAGGGTGGAGCCGTTGTTGCGCAGCCACAGCGCTCGGCCGCCGCTCACCCGTTTCCAGAAATGAAACAGGCGCACATCAGTGAACTGAGCCGCAAGGTAGGCCACCATCGAGGCCCCCACAGCGCCAAAGGCCAGCTCCTGAACGGCAAAGAAGGTCTGATCGGGGGCACCCGGGAGCCCCGGCAGTACGCCACCTAGCCAGAGGATCAGCACGATCCAGCCGTTGAGCAGCAACCCCACCCACACCAGCTGGCTGGCGCGCCCTTCGCCCCAGATCTCGCTGATCAAATCGGTGCAGAGGAACGTCACCGGATAGGGGAGCGCTCCCACCGCCACCACCACGGGCCAGGAGCCGATGCTGCCCAGCTGCAGAAAGCGGGTGAGGCCAAGGATGTTGAGCATGCCCATGGTGCCCAGAAACAACCCGGCGAGCACCATGAAGGCGAGCTCGCGGCGTCGCTCCAGTGCTGATGCGCTGAGGGGCAAAGTACCGAGGGCCGAAGGGCCAAACATCAGCAAGGCAACGCGGGCTCCCAGCCTGGCGGGATCGGCGCGGGCCGCAATGGGAGCATCAGGGTTGAACGTGGCCTTTGCTGTGACCTGCGGCTTCCTGGTGCTCGATAAGCCGGCCGGACTGAGTTCCCACAGCTGCGTTGGACGGGTGCGTCGCGCCTATGGCCTAAAGCGCGTAGGCCATGGCGGCACCCTGGATCCAGCCGTGACCGGGGTGCTACCGATTGCGCTAGGGCCCGCCACCCGCCTGCTGCCGTACCTCACTGGCGACAAGACCTATCGGGGGGTCATCCAGTTGGGTGTGCGCACCGACAGCGACGACCTGGAGGGCGAGGTGCTGGAACGCAAGCCTGTGCCAGCCCTTGTGGACGCCGAGCTGGAGGCCGCCCTGGATCGGTTTCGCGGCACGATCGAGCAGCGGCCGCCTGCGGTGTCTGCCGTGCATGTGAATGGGGAGCGCGCCTACAAGCTGGCCCGCGCCGGCGTAGCGCTGGAGCTTCAGGCACGCAGTGTGAGTGTGCATCACCTCGGCCTGTTGAGCTGGACGCCAGATCAAGGCCAGCTGGAGCTGGAGGTGAACTGCTCAGCCGGCACTTACATCCGTTCGATCGCGCGGGATCTGGGAGACGCGCTGGGCTGCGGAGGTGCCCTGGCCAGATTGCGCCGCACCGAAGCCCTCGGCTTTGGACTCCAGCAGAGCGTGAGCCTGGAGCAACTGGATCAGGAGCCGCGTCCGCTCTTGGTGGATCCGCTCAACGCCCTGGCAAATCTGCCAAGGCACCCCTTGGAGCCGGAGCAACTGCAGGGCTGGCGCTGCGGGCGCCTGCAGGACTGCGATCCAAGATGGGAAGCCGACACCGCCGTCGTGGTGGTGAGCCCGGATGGCAACCTGGCCGGCATGGCCCGGGTGCAGGCCACCGGAACCCTGCAACCGCGGCTAGTGCTCGACGCCGCTGGCTGAGCTCCGGTTTTCGTTCTCTCGTCCCGACCCCGTTCCTCCGCAACATGGCCGGCCACAGCCGATGGGCCCAGATCAAACGCACCAAAGCGGTGGTGGATGCCAAGCGCGGTGCCGTGTTCACCCGCCTGGGGCGGGAAATCATGGTGGCGGCCAGAGCCGGGGCTGATCCCACCGGTAACTTCCAGCTGCGCACGGCGATCGAAAAAGCCAAGGCAGCCCGGGTGCCGAACGCCAACATCGAACGGGCGATCGCCAAGGGCGCCGGCCAGGCGGGCGGAGGCGGTGAACAGTTTGAAGAGGTGCGCTACGAGGGCTACGGCCCCGGCGGGGTGGCGGTGCTGATCGAATCGCTCACCGACAACCGCAATCGCACCGCCGCGGAAATCCGCCTGGCCTTCAGCAAGAACGGCGGCAATCTCGGCGAGACGGGCTGCGTGGGCTATCTGTTTGAGCACCGCAGCGTGGTGCGACTAGAGCAGACCGGACTTCAGGAGGAAGCGCTGCTGGAGGCGTTGCTGGAGCTTGAGGGCCGGGGCGGGCCGGAGATCGTGGGCTACTACGAGCTCGACGAAGAAGGCGCGGACGTGTTCGGCGCCTTTGAACAGCTGGAGGCTTTGCAGGATGGGCTGCGCAGCCTGGGCCTGCCCGTGAGCAGCTGGGAGCACCGCTGGATCGCCCAGACCCCCTGCCCGCTCACCGATCCCGCCAGCCTTGGCAGCTGCCTGAAGCTTCTGGATGCGCTCGATGAACTCGACGATGTGCGCAGCGTGACCAGCAACCTGGAGGCGGATGAAGAAACGCTGAAATCGCTGGTCAGCTGAGCGGCAAGGCGGCTGCCGCGGCCTGATCCACTACCACCTCCAGGTGGGGATGCCGCTGCAGCCAGCTGGCTGGCACCTCCGGGCAGGGAGGCTCCTGCAAGCTGCGGCGCAGAATCTCGGCCTTGGCCGCACCGGTCACCACCAGGAGCAGCCGCCGAGCACGCAGGATCTCGGCGGTGCCAAGCGTGATGGCCTGGGCCGGAACCGCCAGCGGATTTCCCCCGAAGGCGGCGGCATTTTGTTCGCGGGTGGCCTGGCTGAGCGAGAGGCAACGGCAAGGCGCATCGGCAGCGCAGGGAGGCTCGTTGAAGCCCACGTGGCCATTGCTTCCAAGACCAAGCAGCTGGAGATCGATCCCACCGGCAGCCAGCACCGCTTCCCCGTAGCGACCGGCCTCCTGATCCGGCTCCGGCGCCAGGCCATCGGGCAGCTGCAGGCCACCAGGCCCCAACTGCAAAGGCCCGGCCAAGTGCTGCTGCATGAAGGCAGCGAAGGATGTGGGCTGCTCAGGCCCAAGGCCCACATATTCATCAAGGTTGAAGCTGCACCAGCCCGCCAACAGCGCTCGGCGCTGCTGCTGAGGCAGGGTCAGGAGGCGTTCACGCAGGGCGGCGTACACCGGCTCCATCGTGCGACCCGTGGCCAGCCCGAGCACAGCTCGGCGTTCGAGGGCGCGATGCAAGCGTTCAGCAACCACCGCAGCCACGGCTTCCGCATCCCGCTCAACCCGTAGATGACCGTGCCGGGACAGGGAGCGAAGGGATGCAGAAGAGGCGATCAAGGGGAGGCAGCCAGGGCCCGGGGGTCGTCATTGCCTAAGCCTCGCTCAGCGCTGGCGGTGCGCGCCAGCTCGCCGTAGGGCTGCAGCTCGGTGCCTCGGTAGTAATGACGAAGGATTGCGGCGAAGGTGTCCCCGCGCTGGGCCATGGCCAGGGCACCCCACTGGCTCATGCCGACCCCATGGCCAAAACCACGCCCCACCGCCACCAGTTGCACAGCCTCATCGCTCGTGCCCGTCGGAACTGGCAGGGTGAGGGCAGCAAGGGGCGGGGGCGGCATGAGGGACGTCGCCTCCCCTGGCGCTGCCGTTGTGGGCACCAGTTCAAAGCGCACCCAGGTGCTCTTGAGGCCAAGCCGCGAACGCAACTGAGCCCCAGTGAGCGCCAGCTGGCCAGAGGGGCCCACCACCCGCGCCTGACGCACCCGTCCGGTAGGGGTGGTGGAGAGCACATCAATCCCCAGGGCTCCGCCGAGCTCCGGGAAGGCCTGGCGCAACTTGGTCTGATCGAGAGGTTGGCGCCAATCACGCACGGGCGAGGCGTTGTCGTAATCGGGCACGCTCACCAGGTAGGGCAACTGCCGCGGCCAGAGGTCGCCACTGCTCTCGGTGTTGCCGCCACTGCTGCTGTGGAACACCGCATCAATCAGTGCGTTGTTGTAGGTGAGCACCAGCCCCCGGGTGCCCTCAACAGCGGCCCGGGTGGCGGGCATTTCCGCTTCAACACCCTTGTAAACCTGGCTTGCAGTGGTGGCTTGCAGATCGAACAGGGCCGCGGGTTTACGGGCCTTAAGGGCATAGGTGCGCGCCGCCACCGCCTGGGCTCGCAGGGCCTCCAGAGGCCAGCTGGCGGGCATCTCACTTCCCACCACGCTGGGGAGATACACCTCCAAGGGCACGTGATTCACCACCTGCAACCGGCCCGCGTCGAGCCGCAGCTGGACCCTGCCGCGGTAGCGGCGCTGCCCTATCCAGAGGCCAGGATCACTCTCCTCAGCGCCGGCCAGCGCATCGAGCCACACCTCCCGGGCCTGCCACTGCTCTGACTGGGCAGCATCGGGGCGGCTGAGACGCAACCAACCGTTCGCGGGCTCCGCCTGCAGCACCACCTGACCGCTGAACTCCTCAAGCACCCGGCCCTGGGCATCGCGCAACCTCAGGCCTGCGGCAGCCAGGGCAGGCCTGAGACGCACCTGCTCACCCTGAAACACCAACACCCGCAGCAGCGGATCGCTGACAGCACTGTTGGCCGCAGGCTGCACCGCACGGGCCAGCACGGCCTGAGGCATCAGCAAGGCTGCCGTGATGGCGATCGATCCCAGGGGGAGGCTGCGCAGGCGCACCATCGAAGACCGGGCTGGCAGAGCAGGCCATTGTGACGAGCGAGTGAACAAAGCGCCAGTGCCCTCCCGCTGCGGCATGGCACGATCGGATTAGTCACACCGGGGAGCGTCCGGCCGCCGTGCAGGTCACCTTCCTCGGCACCAGCTCCGGCGTTCCCACGAAGGGGCGCAACGTTTCAGCCGTAGCCCTGCGCCTGCCGCAGCGCTCAGAGCTCTGGCTGTTCGACTGCGGTGAGGGCACGCAGCATCAGTTCCTGCGCAGCGACCTGCGGGTCAGCCAGCTGCGGCGCGTGTTCGTGACCCACATGCACGGGGATCACGTGTTCGGCCTCCCAGGCCTACTGGCCAGCCTGGGGCTGGCGGGCACCTGCAGTGGCATCGATCTCTATGGACCGGATCCCCTGCGCGACTTCTTGGAAGGTGTGCTGCGCACCTCATCCACCCGCATCGGCTACCCGCTGCGCAGCCATCGGGTGAAAGAGGCCGCCAGCAGCGGCGCGCTGCTGCTCGACGACGACGACATCACCGTGCGCTGCACCAAGCTCATCCACCGCGTGCCCGCCTACGCCTACCGGGTGGATCAAAAGCCGCGTGCTGGACGCTTCGATGTGGACCAGGCCCGCGCCCTCGGCATCCCACCCGGCCCGATCTATGCCGAGCTCAAAGCCGGACGCGAGGTGGTGCTCGAGGACGGGCGGATCATCAACGGCGCCAGCCTCTGCGGGCCGGAGCGTCCGGGGAGCAGCGTGGTGTACTGCACCGACACCGTGTTCAGCGAAGCGGCCGTGGAACTGGCCCAAGGAGCCGATCTTCTGATCCACGAGAGCACCTTCGCCCATGCCGAAGCCGAGATGGCCTTCGCCCGGCAGCACTCCACCAGCACCATGGCCGCCCAAACGGCCCTGGCCGCCGGCGTGAAACAGCTGATGCTCACCCACCTCAGCCCCCGCTACGTGCCGGGCAATCCCGTCACCCCCGACGATCTACTCAACGAGGCCCGGGCGATCTTCCCCAACACTGAACTGGCCAAAGACTTCCTCACCGTGGAAGTAGCGGCGGACGAGAGCTGAGGCTGCAACAGTTCGTGAGTGCCAACGGCCTGGGCAACCGGCAGGCCCATCGGCCGTGATACAAGAGCTCTGGCGCGGTCTCTACCGCCACCTTGCCGGCTTTTTCGATGGCCTCTTCCTTCTCTTCTGCCCTCCGGACCCTGGCCCGGGTGCTGGTTCTGCCCCTGGCCCTGCTGATGGGCCTAGGGGCCCCCGCACAGGCTGCCCAGTGGACCGCTGATCAGCTCACCGTTCCGGTGAACGCCGACGGCACCACGGTGACCTTCAGCGAGCAGGAGATCAAAGCGGGCCGCAAGGTCTTCAACAGCAGTTGCGGTGAGTGCCACGCTGGCGGAATCACCAAGACCAACCAGAACGTGGGCCTCGACCCCGAGACCCTGGCGCTGGCGATTCCCGCCCGCGACAACGTGGAAGCCCTGGTGGACTACATGAAAGATCCCACCAGCTACGACGGCGAATACAGCATCGCCGACGTTCACCCCAGCATCCGCAGCAGCGACGTGTTCGTGAAAATGCGCGATCTCAACGACGAAGACCTGCGCCTGATGGCCGGTTTCATCCTGGTGGCTCCCAAGGTGCAGGGTTCGGCCTGGGGTGGCGGCAAGATCTACTTCTGATCGGTTGGGCTCACTGCCCATTCAGAGTTCAAGACCCTGCCCGATCGGCGGGGTCTTTTTTTATGGCTGCTCGGCAAGCGATGGCTGCTCGGTCAGCGGCGGAGCAGTATTGGTTGGCTCGCAGGATCCGGGCTGTTTGCTATACCACCACTCCTGCAGGGGCGCGC